>Ga0209972_10000255_pt1 | contig 53443 bp, 28 predicted proteins | sample NOAtaG_7_FD_187302 | JGI IMG/M metagenome (GOLD analysis project Ga0209972, IMG submission 187302) | Freshwater lake microbial communities from Lake Erie, under a cyanobacterial bloom - NOAA_Erie_Diel1S_2200h metaG (SPAdes) (version 2) | ecosystem: Environmental > Aquatic > Freshwater > Lake ... | reverse complement strand
GCTGACAATCCCGCCCAGACACTGAGCGTGAGCGTGACGCTTGACAACGCGGCCAAGGGTGTGTTCACGCCGGCGTCGCTGGCGGCGAGCGGGTTGGCGGATGCGGGCGGCGGCGTGTACACCTTCAGCGGCACGGCGGCCCAGGCAACGACGGCGGTGCGGGCGCTGGTCTTTCAGCCGACGGTGAACCGTCTGGCGGTAGGCCAGACCGAGAGCACAAGCTTCTCGGTGGTGGTGGACGATGCCATGGCCGCACCGGTGAGCAACTCGGTCACCACGGTCATGACCACCAGCGTGAACGACACGCCGACGGTGAGCGGAGCTCAGGCGGGACAGCCTGTCACTGATGTGTCCACGGTGGCTCCGTTCACGGGTGTGACGATTGCCGATGCGGATAATCCCGGGCAGATCCTCTCTGTAAGCGTGAGTGTGGACAACGCAGCCAAGGGTGTGTTCACCGCCGAGTCCCTTGCGGCAAGCGGCTTCATCAGTGCGGGCGGCGGGGTCTACGCGTTCACCGGTGTTGCGGCGGACGTCACGGCGGCTGTTCGCGGCCTGGTGTTCGCGCCGACCAACAACCGCGTGAACCCCGGCAGTGTGGAGGTGACCACCTTTAACATCACCGTCGGCGACGGACTGGGCAGCACCGTCAACTCGACCACGACGGTGGTCGTCACGCCTGTCAACGACGCACCGCAACTGACGTTGCCGGGTGGGGTAGCCGGTCAGGCGGTCGATGACAGTGCCACTCTGCAGCCGTTTAGCGGCGTGACCATCAGCGATGCGGACTCCAACCAGCCACTGACGTTGACCGTGAGCCTGGATGATGCGGCCAAGGGTGTGTTCACGCCGGCGTCACTGGCATCAAGCGGCTTTGTCAGCACAGGCGGAGGTAGTTACAGGTTTATCGGCACCGCCGCACAGGCGACGGAGGCGATCCGGGCACTTGTATTCAACCCGACCGACAACCGTGTGATGCCGGGGCTGACGGAAACCACCGTGTTCACGGTGAGCGTGAATGATCAGTATGCGGCACCCGTCTCTGACAACACTGCCAGCGTGGTGAGCACGTCCATTAATGACGCGCCGACGATCAGTGGTGCAGCAGCGGCTCAGACGGTCAACGACAATCTCACGATCCGGCCGTTCAGCGGAATGACCATCGCGGATGTTGACCACCCGGCGCAGATACTCGATGTGAGCGTGACGCTCGACAACACTGCCAAGGGTGCGTTCACGCCGGAATCTCTGACCTCCAGCGGCTTTGCTGACGTCGGCGGCGGCGTGTACACGTTCACGGGTACAGCGGCTCAGGCCACTGCGGCCGTCCGGGCGCTGATGTTCAACCCGGCGGACAACCGGGTTGCGGTCAACCAGACGGAGATCACGGCGTTCACCGTCGTGGTGAATGACGGCAGCCTGACTGCAAGCAACACGACAACCACGGTGGTGAGCCTGTCGATCAACGATGCGCCGACGATCATCGGAGCTGCAAGCGGGCAGCCGGTGAACGACAACGCGACCATCCAGCCGTTCAGCGGCATGACGATCGGCGATGTCGACAATCCCGCTCAGACCCTGACGGTGACCGTCACGCTGGATCTGGCGGCCAAGGGCACGTTCACAACTGCGTCGCTGTTGGCCACAGGCTTCACGGCGACCGGGCCAGCTTCGTTTGTCTTCACCGGAACGGCGGCTGCGGCCACGACGGCCATTGGTGGGCTGGTGTTCCAGCCGACGGCCAATCGCGTGAGCCCGGGCCTGACCGAAACGACCGTCATGACCGTGCAGGTGAACGACGGCACCGGCAGCCCGTCACCGTCGACGACCACCACCAATTCGGCGACGTCGGTCGTGAGCACCTCGATCAACGACGCTCCTACGGTGGCAGGGGCGACAGCGAACCAGACTGTCAATGACAACGCGCTGATTCAGCCCTTCGCGGGTTTCACCGTCGGCGATGTCGACATCAGCCAGCCTGTGACGGTGTCGGTAACGCTGGATTCGGCGGCCAAGGGCGTGTTTACCCCTGCGTCGCTGTCAGCGAGCGGCTTCGTACATCAGGGCGGCGGGGTGTACACCTTCAGCGGTACGCCGACGCAGGCGACCGCCGCGATTCGCACGCTGGTGTTCAATCCGTCGGACAACCGGGTGCAGGTCGGCTCGACGGAGACGACGACATTCTCGGTTGCGGTCAACGACTCAATCGCGGCCATCGTGAGCAACAACGTTACGACGGTCGTCTCGGCCAGCGTGAACGACGCTCCGGCAATCACTGGCGCGGTGGCGGCCCAGCAGGTGAACGAGAACGCGACAATCACGCCCTTTGCGAGCGTGACCATCGCGGATGCGGACGTCAACCAGACGCTGACCCTGCTTGTGACCATGGAGAACTCGGCCCAGGGCGAGTTTACGTCCGCATCGCTGCTGGCCGGCGGGTTCGTGCAGGTATCGCCGGGCGTGGTGAGCTTCACCGGCACGGCCGCAAGCGCTACGGCGGCGATCCGTCAACTGGTATTCGCTCCGGCGGACAACCGCGTGGCCATCGGCAGCAGGGACACGGCACGGCTGGTCATCTCGGTGAACGACTCGGTCGCTTCCGTGCAGACCAACAACACGACGACGGTGCAGAGCCTGTCTATCAACGATGCTCCGGTGGTCGGCGTGCTGACGATTCTGCCGGGCTCGGTGCAGCGTGGCAGCACTGCGACCCTGACTGCCGGCAATGTGGCGGATCCGGACAATGCGGTGCAGTTGATCGAATTCTATCGCGACAGCAACAACAACGGCGAGTTCGACCCGGGGATCGACACGCTCGCCGGCACCGCGACGCCGGTTGGCGGCGTCGCAACGGCCAGTGTGTCGACGACGGGGCTGGCGACCGGAAGCGTGTCTTTCTTCGCTCGGGCTCGGGACGCAGCCGGACTGTTCGGGGGCGTGACCGCCGGCACGGTGACGATCACCAACCGCATGCCAACGGTGACATCGGTGGCTTCGTCGACATCGGTGGTGAGCCTGCCTGGCAACGCCCTGACGCTGACCGCATCCGGTGCGGCGGATCCGGACGGAACGATTGCGGCAGTCCGGTTCTATCTTGACGACGGCGACGGCGTATTCACGCTGACGGGTGACACACTGCTTGGTCAGGACTCCTCTTCGGCCGGCGGATTCACCTTCGCGGTGAACACGGCGTCGATCGACGCGGGCGTGCGCCGCGTGTTCGCAGTGGCTATTGACAATGACGGTGATCTCAGCAATGCCGTAAGCACGACCTTCCGCATGAACGCGGCGCCCCTGCTGGCACTTGTTGACAGTTCCGTGACGAACGTGGCCCGACGGGTGGCGTTCACGCTGAACGCGGCGGGTGCTGTTGACAGCGACGGCACCGTTGCCCGGGTGGAGTTCTTCCGCGACTCCAACGGGAACCAACTGTTCGATGCGGGCGTTGACACGCTGCTGGGGTCCGACACGACGGCAACGGCGGGGGTCTACAGCCTGTCGGTCAACACGACCGGCTTTGCGATGGGGCCGAACCGGTTCTTCGCCCGCTCGGTTGACAACAACGGGCGAGCCGGCGAGGCTCAGAGCGTCGAAGTGACCGTCAGCAACGCCGCCCCGACCATCACATCGGTCGCGGTGTCCACCACCGTGGTGGGCATTCCCGGCGCGGCCCTGACACTGACCGCATCGGGCGCCGTGGACAGCGACGGAGCCGTCAGCGAAGTCCGGTTCTTCCTGGATGATGGCAACGGCGTGTTCAATCCGGCGGTTGACATGCTGCTCGGGACCGACAGCACCGCCAGCAGCGGCGCATACAGCCTGGCGGTGAACACCGGATCGATCTCAGTGGGTAACCAGCGGGTGTTCGCCGTCGCGGTCGACAACGACGGCTTCGTAAGCAACGCTGCGACTGCGACCTTCCGCATGAACGCGGCGCCGACGCTTGCCGGCCTTGACGCGTCGGCTGAGTCGGTGGTGCGGCGCAGCGCCTTCACCCTGACCGCGACCGGAGCCGCCGACAGCGACGGCACCGTAGCGCGAGTGGAGTTCTTCCGTGACGCCAACGGCAACCAGATCTTTGATCCGACCGTCGACACCCTTCTTGGCTCTGACACGACGGCGACGTCGGGTGCCTTTACGTTCTCGGTCAATACCACCGGTATGGCCGTCGGCGCGAACCGGTTCTTCGCCCGCACTGTCGACAACAACGGGCGAGGCAGCGAGGCACGCAGCATCGATGTCACGATCAGCAACGTGGCGCCGACAATCACGTCGGTGGCGGCGTCGACTACGGTGGTCGCCAACCCCGGCGCGGCGTTGACGCTGACCGCGTCGGGCGCTGCGGACAGCGATGGAACCGTCAGTCAAGTCCGGTTCTTCCTTGACGACGGTAACGGGGTGTTCAATCCGGAGGTCGACACGCTGCTGGGCAGCGACGGCACCCCCAGCAGCGGTGCATACAGCCTTGCGGTGACCACGGACAGCATCGCAGCCGGCACCCGGCGGGTCTATGCGGTCACGGTTGACAGTGACGGAGCGATGAGCAGCGAGGTGAGCACGACCTTCCGCATGAACGCCGCGCCGACGGTGACTTCGGCGACCGCGTCGGCGACCAGCATCCAGCGGCGGACGTCGTTCGTCCTGACCGGGTCCGGGGCCGTCGACACCGATGGCACGGTCGCTCGCGTCGAGTTCTACCGCGACAGCAACAACAGCGGCACGTTGGATGCCGCAGACACCCTGCTCGGCAGCGACACGACTGCGACAGCCGGAGCGTACACGTTCAGTGTCTCCACCAACACCATGCCCGCGGGTGTCAATCGCTTCTTCGTCCGGGCCGTCGACAACAACGGCGGGCTTGGGGCCGGTCAGGCGGTGTCGGTGACGATCAACAATCTCACGCCGACGATCACCAGCCTGGCCGTGTCGACCGCGGTGGTCGCCAACCCGGGTCCCAGCGTCACCGTCACGGCCTCCGGAGCGGCTGACACCGACGGCACGGTCGCCGGGGTGCAGTTCTTCCTCGACGACGGGGACGGAACGTTCGACGCGTCGGTCGATACGCTGCTGGGCACAGACAGCGTATCGTCCAACGGCTTCGCCTTCGCGGTCAACACCTCCTCGATGTCGCCGGGCATCAAGCGGGTGTTTGCCCGGACCGTGGACTCTGACGGCGATTTCAGCGTGCCGGTCACCAACACCTTCCGTGTCAATGCAGCCCCGACCCTCGCCGGGTTCGCGGCCAGCGCCTCGCCAATTTCGCGAACGGCCACGTTCACCCTCACGGCGACGGATCCGGCGGACAGCGACGGAACCATCAGCCGAATCGAGTTCTATCGCGACCGCGGGGTGCTGGGCTTATTCGAGCCCGCCACGGATGCGCTGCTCGGCAACGCCACCCTTGTCGGCGGCGTCTGGCGGCTGTCGCTGAACGGGTCGGTGTTCTCGGCGGCCGGCACCTACACGCTCTTTGCCCGTGCCGTGGACAACAACGGCGCGTTCTCGGAGGTGCGCAGCATGGTTGTGCAGGTCGCCTGATCAGCGGATCACGCGGTCATCAAGCGGCTGTCGGCGTCGTTTCTCGGCTCCGGCGGCCGCTTTGCTCTTTGATTGCGGACCGGGGGTACTGTGGGAGATGGCGAAGGCATCACGGACGACGGGACGAGCGGCGCGGGGCATCGCGGAGTCAGGCGGGCAGCCCACACTGCTGCTTCTTGGCTCGGGGGAACTCGGGCGGGAGGTGGTGATCTCGGCCAAGCGGCTGGGCTGTTGCGTGGTGGCGGTGGACAGCTACCCCGGGGCTCCGGCGATGCAGGTGGCCGACGCCCATGAGGTGATCAACATGCTTGACGGGGAGGCGCTTGAGCGGGTGGTGCGGACGCACCGGCCCGACTTTGTGGTGCCGGAGATCGAGGCTATCCGCACCGAGAGGCTGCTGAAACTGGAGAAGGATGGGGTGAGCGTGGTGCCGTCGGCACGGGCGGCGCACCTGACGATGAACCGCGACGCCATCCGGGCTTTGGCGGCCGAGACGCTGGGGCTGCCGACGGCCAAATACGCCTATGCCGAGAGCGCCGAGGAGCTTCGGGCGGCGGTGCTGGGGGTCGACGGGGCTGGCGGGGCCGGCGGGGCCGGCGGGGGTGGAGGGGGTGGAGGGGGCAGGGCAGCTGCGAAGAACGGGGGCATCGGACTGCCGTGCGTGGTCAAGCCGGTGATGTCGTCATCAGGCAAGGGGCAGTCGGTGGTGCGGACACGGGCGGAGATCGACCGGGCGTGGACGTATGCGACGGAGAACATGCGGGGCGACACCCGCCGGGTGATCGTCGAGGAGTTCATTCGCTTTGACTACGAGATCACCGTGCTGACGGTGCGGCAGCGGCCGGTGGTGGGGGGCAAGCGGCGTAGCGAGCGGGCGCGGACGCTGTTCGTGCGGCCGATCGGGCACCGGCAGGAGCGGGGCGACTATCAGGAATCGTGGATGCCGTGCCCGATGAAGCCGGCGGCGCAGCGGGCCGCGGAGCGGATGGCTGCCAAGGTGGTGGCGGAGATTGCCGGGCCGACGGGGGCGGGGCTGTTCGGCGTCGAGTTCTTCGTCGCGGGGGATCGGGTGATCTTCAGCGAGCTGTCTCCGCGGCCGCACGACACGGGAATGGTGACGATGGTCTCGCAGGACCTGTCGGAGTTCGACCTGCACGTGCGGGCGATTCTGGGGCTGCCGATCCCGCGGATCCGCTACGCCAAGGCGGCGGCCAGCGCGGTGATTCTGGCGGATTCGGCCTCGCCGAATGAGCCGGCGTATGCGGGGCTGGAGAAGGCCTTGGCGATGCCGGATGTGCAGGTGCGGCTGTTCGGGAAGCCCAGCACGCGGAAGTACCGGCGGATGGGGGTGGCGCTGGCGGTGGCGGAGACGGCGCAGGCGGCGCGGAAGGCGGCGACGCGGGCGGCCAAGTGCGTGAAGGTGGTGCCGCAGGGCTGAGGTGGGGCGAGGCCTGGGGGCCGAATCAGACCTGGGGATGAATCAGGCCTCGGGCTCGATGGCGTGGGCGTTGTAGACGTCGGATTCGACCAGGCCGTCGCGCAGGCGGATGACGCGGTGGGCCCGCCGGCCGATCTCGGGATCGTGGGTGACCATGATGATGGTCATGCCCTGGCGGTGCAGATTCTCGAAGAGTTCCAGCACGGCCTTGCCGGTGGTGGAATCCAGGTTGCCGGTGGGCTCGTCGGCCATGAGCACGGCGGGCTGGGTGACCAAGGCCCGGGCGATGGCGGTGCGCTGCTGCTGGCCGCCGGAGAGTTCGCTGGGGCGGTGGCCGAGGCGGTCCCCCAGGCCGACGAGGCTGAGGGACTCGACAGCGCGGCGGTGGCGTTCTGACGGGGTCACGCCCTGATAGAACAGCGGGACCTCGACGTTCTCGCGGATGTTCAGCTCGGGGATCAGGTTGAAGGCCTGGAAGACGAAGCCGATCTTGCGGCCCCGGTAGCGGGAGAGGTCCTCATCGTTCATCACGGCGCAGTCCTGGCCGTCGAGGAGATACTTGCCGGAGGTGGGGCGGTCCAGGCAGCCCAGCACGTTCATCATGGTGCTCTTGCCGGATCCGGATGAGCCCATGATGGCGACATATTCACCCTTGCGGATGGCCACCGACACGCCCTTGAGGGCCTCAACGAGCACGGTTCCGTCGGGCTTGTAATAGACCCGCTTGACCTGCTGCAACTCAACCACCGGGGGCGCAGCCCCGGAGGCGGCGGCACGGGAGGCCAAGGCGGGGGCGGCGGCGGCGGAAGGGGAGGCAACGCGGGACACGAGCAACGGTATGGACGCCGGTTGATGGGGTTGCACCCAAGCCTGGGGTGCGGGTGATGGCCGGGTGCGGGGCGGGTGGGGCGACGATGTTTCGGGGTTGGATCGGTCAGCGGAGGTGACGGGCGATGGTCGGGGGTGTATCTTGGGGGCACGTGAGACCGTTGGCCCCGCCGGCCCCTGCCAACCCGACAGTCCGGCCCGAGAGGGGGTCCTGTGGCGCGACATGATCCGTACGGGGCGTTGCGAGAGGCGAACTACCGACTGTTCCTGTCGGGGTTTGTGTGTTCGTCCACCGGCTTGCAGATGATGGCCGCGGCGGTGCTGTGGGAGATTTATCAGCGGACCAACAGCGCGTTGGCGGTGGGGCTGACGGGGCTGGTGCGGGCGTTGCCGGTGGTGTTGCTGGCGTTGCCGGCCGGACACGTGGTTGACAGCGTGGACCGCAAGCGGGTGCTGATGTGGACGCAGTTGGCGATGGGGTCGGCGGCGCTGGGGCTGGCGGTGGTGAGCTGGTCGGAGGCTCCGCTGTGGGTGATGTACGCCATGCTGCTGCTGACCGGGTGCGCGCGGAGCTTCAACGGGCCGGTTCGCAGTGCGCTGCTGCCGCAGCTGGTGGATCGGGCGCACTTTCAGAATGCGGTGACATGGAACGGGTCGGTGTTTCAGTTTTCGGCGATCTGCGGGCCGATTCTGGCCGGGGCGATGATGGGCTGGCTGGGGTTGGCCTGGCCGGTGTATGTGGTGACCGCGGCGGGGTGTCTGCTGCTGGCGTTCAACGCGGCCGCATTGCAGCCCCGGGCGGTGGAGAGCACAGCGCCCAAGGGTGTGAGTCTGTCTGGCATGCTGGCGGGGCTGGGGCACCTGTGGCGGGAAAAGGCGATCTTTGGGGCGCTCAGCCTGGACCTTTTCGCGGTGCTGCTGGGCGGGGCGACGGCGCTGCTGCCGGTGTACGCCAGTGAGATTCTGCACGTGGGGGAGTTTGAGTACGGGGTGCTCAAGGCCTCGCCATATGTGGGCGCGCTGGTGATGGCCCTGTTTCTGGCCCACAACCCCATCCGGCGGGCGGCCGGCAAGGCGATGCTCTGGTCGGTGGCGGGGTTCGGTGTCAGCATCATCGTGTTCGGCCTGTCGAGCAACTTCTGGCTGAGCCTGGCGGCGCTGGCGCTGGGCGGCGCGGCGGACATGGTCAGTGTGGTCATCCGGCATGTGCTGGTGCAGCACCGCACCCCGGAGAACCTGCGCGGCCGGGTGGCGGGGGTGAACAGCGTGTTCATCGAGTGCAGCAACGAACTGGGGGCGTTTGAGAGCGGGCTGGTGGCCAAGTTCTTCGGGCCGGTGTTCTCGGCGGTGTCGGGCGGGGTGGGCACGGTGCTGGTGGTGCTGGGGATCGCCTGGCTGGTGCCGGAACTGCGGAAACTGGACCGGCTGGATGAGGCTGAGGATGGCGGATCGGGGCCGGGCGGGGCGGGGCCTGGGGGGGCGGGATCCGATGGGGCGGGGCCCGGCGGCCCGGGGGCAGGCGCAACGGCGGGCGGCAGCGGGGCAGCGGGGGCGGGGCCGGGGGCAACCGGGTAATGGGGCCCGGCGGGCCCGGGGGGTGTGGCGGTGGGCGGGGGAGTGGCGGGAGGCGGGGCGGTGGGCGGGGGGGCGACCTGCTAGGGGTTGGGGGCGGGGGCGGCCCAAGCCCTATGGTTGGTGGCTGTGCAGTGCCCGTTCTGCCAAGTTGACAACGACAAGGTGATCGACAGCCGCGCATCGGACGCGGGCAAGGTCATCCGTCGGCGGCGCGAGTGCCTGGGCTGCGGGCGGCGGTTTACCACCTACGAGCGGGTGGAGGAGCTGTCGCGGCTGACGGTGATCAAGCGGGACGGCTCGCGGGTGCCGTTTAACCGCGAGAACATCCTGCGGGGCATCCAGAACGCCTGCGGCAAGCGGCCGATCTCCGAGGACGCCAAGGTGCAGCTGGTGGCCGACATCGAGGAGCAGGTGAACCGGGAGTACGAGCGGGAGGTGCCTTCAGAACGGATCGGGCACCTGGTGTGCGAGCGGCTGAAGAACCTGGACGAGGTGGCGTACATCCGCTTTGCGTCGGTCTACCGCAGGTTTGAGACCGCCGGGGAGCTGGTGGCGGAACTCAAGCAGCTCTCAGAGCGGGTGAAGGACGTGAAGGACCAGCAGCGGATGTTCTAGCCGACGGGGAGCTATCCTCGGCGGCTATGGCACAGAAAGTGTTCGCAAACGCGGCGGCGGCCTTTGCTGATCTGAAGTCCCTTGGGGTGGTCAAGGACGGCATGACCGTGATGGTGGGCGGCTTCGGGCTGTGCGGGATTCCCGAGCAGCTCATCCTGGCGCTGTGCGACAGCGGCGTGAAGGGGCTGACATGCATCTCCAACAACGCCGGCGTGGATGACTGGGGCCTGGGGCTGCTGCTGGCGACGCGGCAGATCCGCAAGATGATCTCCAGTTACGTCGGTGAGAACGCCAACTTCGAGCGGCAGTTCCTCTCCGGTGAACTGGAGGTGGAGTTCAACCCGCAGGGCACGCTGGCCGAGCGGATCCGCGCTGGCGGGGCGGGCATCCCGGCCTTCTACACCGCGACGGGCGCCGGCACGGTGGTGGCCGACGGCAAGCACACGCGGGAGTTCCTGCGGCCCAGCGAGGGGCTGTGCGGCTGCACGATCCCGGGCATGGGGTACGCCGGTCGGCCGGCCAAGCCCGGCGAGAGCCTGCCCCAGCACGGCCAGCCCCGGCAGTATGTGCTGGAGACCGGGCTGTATGCGGACCTGAGTCTGGTGAAGGCGGATGTGGCCGATGAGTTCGGCAACCTGGTGTACCGCAAGACGGCGCGGAACTTCAACCCGATGATGGCGACGGCGGGGGCGTTTGTGATCGCCGAGGTGGAGAAGATCGTGCCCGCGGGGCAGTTGGACGCCGATCACATCCACACCCCGGGGAACTTCGTCAACCGCGTGATCGTCAGCACGCCGGAGAAGCGGATCGAACAGCGGACGGTGCGGAAGTAAGTCCGCTGCCGGGGTGAGGGAGGGGAGGGGCGGGGGGGGGCTGTGGAGGGGCGAGGGCGGAGTCTGCACTCAGGCGGGCGTGAGCCGCGCCAGCACATGGCCGGTGGGGACCTCGTCGCCGACTTTGACGGTGATCTCGCTGATGGTGCCGGAGGCCAGCGCCCGCACGGTGCCGACCAGCGGGGTGGTGCTGCTGGCCAGCGTGCTGGAGACCTGCACGGTGGCGATGGGGTCAGCCATGCGGACCACCGATCCGGGGCTGACGAGCACCGCGGTGACGGTGCCGCCGAGCGGGCAGGGGATCTCATTGGGGTTGGCCGGGTGCACGTGGTGCATGTGCGGGTGCACGAGCAGTTCGTGCCCATCGGGCAGGGGCTCGGGGCGGGGCCCGGCGGCCGGGGCGGGCCCGCGTGGGGGCAACGGTGGCAACGCGGGCAGTGGGGCGGGCTGCGTGCCGGGGGGGTGCATCTGCCGCACCGGGTGGTGCGAGCGGGCGGCGGGGGCTGCAACGGGGGCGGCAGCCGGTTGGGGCGTTCCCGGCTCCCTGGCAACAGCGTGGGCCGCGGTGGCTGCCGGTGCGGCGGCGGGCTCGGCCGTCGCTGGTCCTTGGGCGCCGGTGCTCGCCGGCGGGGCGAGCACCGAGACGCCGCTCTTCGGTGCAACATCAACCAGCACGTCGTAGGGGATGTGGTCGACGGTGATGCGGAGTTTCATGCGTGGCTCCGGACGGGGGTTGCAGGGCGACGGGGGCAGGGCGGGGACAGTTGGTGGGCCGGGAGGGCTGGCGGACAGCGGACCGATCACCACCCGGCGGGGGCGTGGGAGCCCATGGCGGCGCGGCGGCCGGCGATGACCCACGGGCTGGGTCGATCGCTGTGGTACGCCGGCGAGATCCGCAGCACGCGGGCCTGCTCGCCGAGCAGCTGGCGGACGGCGGTCTGGATGACGCGGACGTGGGCGTCGGGCACGCCGGGGGCGTGGGCGGTGTCGGTGGCAGCAGTCCGGGCGTCGGCTTCGATGACGATCTGGTGCTTGATGTTCATGGGGGTTGGCTGCGGAGTGCGGAGGGTGATCGGGTCGGTGCGGAGCATGGCGGCATCACAGCGGCATCAGGCCGTGCTTCTTCTCAGGGCGAAGTTCGCGCTTGGTCTTCCACTGCTCCAGGGCGCAGGCGATGTAGCGACGGGTGTCAGCGGGGTCGATGATGTTGTCGACCATGCGGCGGCCGGCGGCCATGAAGGGGTTGGAGAAGGTGGCGCGGTACTGCTCGACCAGTTCCTTCTTCTTGGCGTCGCGGTTCTCGGCCTCGCCGAGTTCCTTGCGGAAGATGACCTCGGCGGCGGCCTCGGCGCCCATGACGGCGATCTCGGCGGTGGGCCAGGCGGCGACGGCGTCGGCGCCCAGGTCCTTGCTGGCCATGGCGACGTACGCACCGCCGTAGGCCTTGCGGATCACCACGGTGATCTTGGGCACGGTGGCGGCGGAGTAGGAGAAGAGCAGTTTGGCGCCGTGCCGGATGATGCCGCCGTACTCCTGCTTGACCCCGGGGAAGTAACCGGGGGTGTCCACCAGCGTGACGATGGGGATGTTGAAGCCGTTGCAGAAGCGGACGAAGCGGGCGGCCTTGTCGGAGGAGTCGATGTCCAGGGAACCGGCCTTGACGGCGGGATTGTTGGCGACGATGCCCACGGTGCGGCCGGTGACGCGGCCGAAGCCGACGATCAGGTTGGGGGCGAAGGCGGCCTGCACTTCCAGGAAGTCGGCGTTGTCGACCAGCCGCTCGATGATCTTGTGCATGTCGTAGGTGTACCGCTGGTCGGTGGGCAGGATGGCGCCGATCTTGTCATCCGGCGGGGTGCGACCGTCGTGCGGAAGCCGGGGCGGGTCTTCCATGTTGTTTGACGGCAGGAAGGAGAGCAGCTTGCGGCAGATGCGGGCGGCGTCGCGGTCGTCCTCGGCAATGAAGTGGATGTTGCCCGAGTAGTGCATGTGGGCCTCGGCCCCGCCCAGTTCGTCGGCGGAGACTTCCTCGCGGGTGACCTGCTTGATGACCGAGGGGCCGGTGATGAACATCTGGGCCCGGCGGGTCTGGATGACAAAGTCGGTGAGCGCGGGGCTGTAGGCGGCTCCGCCGGCGCAGGGGCCGCAGATCAGGGAGATCTGGGGCACCACGCCGGAGAGCAGGGTGTTGTGGTAGAAGACGCGGCCGTAACTGGCCAGCGAGTCGATGCCCTCCTGGATGCGGGCACCGCCGGAGTCGTTGATGAAGACAAAGGGCGTGCCGGTCTTGAGGCTGGCCCGCATCATGTCGACGATCTTGTCGCCGTGCACCTCGCCGAGGGCTCCGCCGCCGACGGTGAAGTCCTGGCTGGCGGCGTGCACCAGTCGGCCATCAACGGTGCCCACGCCGGTGACCACGCCGTCGGCGGGCAGGTCTTTACCGGCCATGCCGAACCATGAGCAGCGGTGCTGGGCGAAGCCGTCGCGTTCCTGGAAGGAGCCCTCGTCGAGCACGGCGGCCAGCCGCTCGCGGGCGGTGAGGTTGCCGGCGGCGTGGTGCTTGGCGATGCGGTCGGCTCCGCCGCCCAGCTCAACCTTGGCCCGCTTGCGCTTGAGTTGCTCAACCCGCTCGGCCATGGTGGGGGGCGGTGCGGGCTTGGCGGGGGCGTCCGGCTTGGGGGCTGCTGCGGGGGCGGCGGCCGGGGTGGCGTCGATCTTGCCGTTGGTGGTGCTGTTGGTGCTGGCGGCCATGGTGGACTTTCGGTGAGATGGGCGTGTGGTGAGGGCCGGGGGATGGGCAGTCGCTCAGACCGATGCGGCCTGATGGGCCGGCTCGCACAGTTCGGTGAGCACGCCCATGGAGGCCTTGGGGTGGAGGAAGGCGATGCGGGTGTGGTGGGCGCCGTTGCGGGGCTGCTCGTCGATCAGCCGGACGCCGGCGGCTTTGAGTTCGGCCAGCCGGGCGGGCAGGTCGGCGACGGTATAGGCGACGTGGTGCAGCCCCTCGCCCCGCTTCTCGATGAAGCCGGCGATGGGGGAGGTGGGGGCGGTGGGTTCGAGCAGTTCCAGCCGCACGGCGTGGTCACCCTCGCCCAAGGTGTAGAACGCGACCTTGACCTGCTGCTCGGGCACCTCCTCGATGCCCTCCAGCCGGGCGCCCAGCACGTCGGCATAGAAGGCGTGCTGGTCGGCCAGCGAGCGGACGGCGATGCCCAGGTGGTTGATGGCGCGGGCGTTGATCATCCGGTCTCTCCTTTCGGGGCTCGCTCGGCGGGCTCGGTGGCACGCTCGGGGAACCCTTTGGGGGGTGCGGGTGTGTGCTGCCAGTAGTTTACGACCAAAGGACCCGATTGTCATCTATTGGGGACGATTCACGCAAAATCCACCGTTTTCGAGGAGTTTGGGCGGGCATTGAGGAAGCAAATCACCTGATTGGGTGGGTGGGTCACTTGCCCGGGTGTTCCGGTGAGGCCTCCCGCCAGGCGGCGAGCAACGCCTCCAGCACCTCGTCGGCACCTTCGGTGGGCAGCAGCCGGCCTTCGGCGACCGCCAGCCGCGCTGCGTCCCACGCCTGGGTGGCCTTGTCAGAGCGGCTGAGCAGGGCGTGCAGGCCCTGGCGAACCAGCCCGTCCAGCCAGGCGACGGCCTGTCGGCGGCGACGCTCGGCCAGAGCGCCGCTCGCGCGAGCGGTCTGCACGCGGGCGTCGACCGCCTGCCAGACGGTGTCGATGTGCTCGCCGTTGAGCGCGCTGCAGGTGAGCACGACGGGTGGCGGCGTGTCGGTGTTCTCGGCGGCGCCGGCGGCGGCGTGCATCATCCGCAGGGCGCTTTGGTACTCCGCGGCGGCGAGCTTGGCCCGAGTGGCCAGAACACCGTCGGCCTTGTTCACGGCGATCACGTCGACCAGTTCAAGCAGCCCCCGCTTGATGCCCTGGAGTTCATCGCCGCCACCGGGGACGGCGAGCGCGAGCAGCACGTCGGTCATGTCGGCGACGGCGGTCTCGGACTGGCCCACGCCGACGGTTTCGATGAGGATGACGTCAAAGCCCGCGGCCTCGCACAGCAGCATGGTCTCGCGGGTGGTGCGGGCGACACCGCCGAGGTGGCCGGCGGTGGGGGAGGGGCGGATGAAGGCCTGCGGGCAGGCGGACAACTGCGTCATGCGGGTGCGGTCGCCCATGACCGAACCGCCGGAGACGGCGCTGGAGGGATCGACCGCGAGCACGGCGACGCGGTGACCCTGCTCGACCAGCAGCAGGCCAAGGCGCTCAATGAAAGTGGACTTGCCGGCCCCGGGTACGCCGGTGATGCCCACGCGGGTGGTGGAGATGCCGTTGGCGGCGGTAGCGGCGAGGGTGCGGAGCAGGTCTCGTGCGGCGGCGCGGTGGGCGGGGAGCGTGGATTCCACCAGCGACACAGCGCGGCCAAGAGCCATGCGGTCGCCGACGCGGAGGCGGTCGGCGAGTTGCTGCGGGGCGAGGGCGGGCGGACGGGGGCGGGGGCGTGGCGATGGCGCCGACGGATCGGTCGGCGGGACGGCGCCATTTGCGGCCGGGGCGGCCGGCTGGGATGCGGGCGCGACAGAAAGCCCGAAGCCCATCGCGGGGGGCGAGGGGGGTGAGGGGGGCAAGGGGGGGTGGGCCGGCGGGTTGGTGCCCGGTGCGGTCATGCGTTGGCGTTCTGCGGCGAGGGCGGAACCGGAGTGGACTGGGCGGGCGCGGGCGACGGCGGCTCGGCCAGGGCGGCCTCGAGCGCATCGAGCACGGCGGCGGCGGCGGCGGTGATGACCGTGCCAGGTCCGAAGATGGCGCTCACGCCCATGTTCATCAGGGCCGGGTAGTCCTGCGGCGGGATCACGCCGCCGACGGCGACGAGGATGTCGGGCCGCCCCGCGGCATCCAGCGCAGTGCGGAGGGCGGGCACCAGCGTGAGGTGCCCGGCGGCCAGCGAGGAGACACCGACGATGTGCACGTCGTTCTCGACGGCCTGGCGGGCGACCTCGTCGGGGGTCTGGAAGAGCGGGCCGATGTCGACATCAAGGCCCATATCAGCAAAGGCGGAGGCGACCACCTTCTGGCCCCGGTCGTGCCCGTCCTGGCCCATCTTGGCGACCAGAATGCGCGGGCGGCGGCCGCTGGTTTTGGCGAAGGCCTCGGTGCGGGCCCGCACCGCCCGGAGCGATGCGCCGCCGGACTTGCCGGATCCGGCCTCGGCCTCTGCGGCTTCGCGTCCGTAGACCCCGCGGACGGAGCGGACATCGGCGGCGTGCCGACCGAACACCTTTTCCATGGCCATGGAGATCTCTCCGACGGTGGCCATGGCGCGGGCGGCGTCGATGGCGCATTGCAGCAGGTTGCCTTGATTGTTCGCAGCGGTCTGGGTGATCGCCTGCAGGGCGCGATCAACGGCGGCCTGATCACGCGAGGCACGCAGGGACTTGAGACGGGCGGTCTGGGCGGCCAGCACGGCGGAGTTGTCGATCTTGAGTACGTCCACGCCGGGGTCGTGATCGGGGCGGTACTTGTTCACGCCGACGACGGTCTGCTTGCCCGAGTCGATGCGGGCCTGGGTGCGAGCGGCGGCCTCTTCGATGCGCAGTTTGGGCACGCCGGCCTCAATGGCCTTGGCCATGCCACCGAGGTTCTCCACCTCGGCGATGTGGGCCCAGGCGCGGGAGGCGAGTTCGTAGGTGAGCCGCTCGACGTAGTACGAGCCGCCCCAGGGGTCGATGACGCGGCAGGTGTCGGTCTCGAGCTGGAGGAACAACTGCGTGTTGCGGGCGATGCGGGCGGAGAAGTCCGTCGGGAGGGCCAGGGCCTCGTCCAGCGCGTTGGTGTGCAGGCTCTGGGTGTGGCCCTGGGTGGCGGCCATGGCCTCGATGGCGGTGCGGACGATGTTGTTGTACGCGTCCTGCGCGGTGAGGCTCCAGCCGCTGGTCTGGCTGTGGGTGCGAAGGCACAGGCTCTTGGGGTTGCGGGGCGAGAAGGTGCTGACCAGGTGGGCCCAGAGCAGCCGGGCGGCGCGAAGCTTGGCCACCTCCATGAAGAAGTTCATGCCGATGGCCCAGAAGAAGCTCAGCCGGGGGGCGAAGGCGTCCACCGAAAGGCCCCGGGCGACGCCAGTGCGGAGGTACTCAAGCCCGTCGGCGAGCGTGTAGGCCAGTTCGATGTCAGCCGTGGCGCCGGCCTCCTGCATGTGGTAGCCGCTGATGGAGATGCTGTTGAAGCGGGGCATGTTCCTGGCGCAGTAGTCGAAGACGTCGCCGATGATGCGCATGCTGGGCGCCGGCGGGTAGATATACGTGTTGCGGACCATGAACTCCTTGAGGATGTCGTTCTGGATGGTGCCCGAGAGCACGCCGGGGGCGTGCCCCTGCCGCTCGGCGGCGACGATGAACATCGCCAGCACCGGCAGCACGGCGCCGTTCATGGTCATCGACACGCTGATCTGATCCAGCGGGATGCCCTCGAACAACCGGTCCATGTCCAGCACGCTGTCAATCGCGACGCCGGCCATGCCCACGTCGCCGGGGACGCGGGGGTGGTCCGAGTCGTATCCCCGGTGGGTGGCCAGATCGAACGCCACCGAGAGGCCCTTCTGGCCGGCGGCCAGGTTGGCGCGGTAGAAGGCGTTGGAGGCCTCGGCGGTGGAGAAGCCGGCGTACTGGCGGACGGTCCACGGCTTGAGCGTGTACATCGTCGCGTATGGGCCGCGGACGAAGGGGGCGATGCCCGGCAGCGAGTCCAGGTGATCCAGCCCGTCGAGGGCTTCAGCGTGGAACTCTGGCGGGAGGGCGATGCCCTCGGCGGTCCGCCAGGGTTCGGGGCCATCGGGCAGGCCGGTGCGCTGGGCGACAGCGCGGGACCAGGCGCGGGCGTCTCCCGGGGCGGCGGGGCCAAGGGCGATCTGGGCGAAGTTGGGGATGGCGGTCATGAGAGGGCCCCTTGCTCGGTGAGCAGCGAGGAGAGAACGGCGACGACATCGCACTTGACGAAGATGAAGCGGTCAACCCCGGCCTGGCGGTAGAGCGTTTCTTTGTCACCCGGGTTGCCGGCCAGCAGCACGGTGCGGGCGCCGGCGGCGTGCAGCGCCGGGGCCAGTTTGGGCACCAGCTCGGGGTACTGGGCGTCGGAGGCGCAGATCACGGCGATGGCGGCACCGTCAGTGGCGAGTGCCGCGGCGGCGGCCTCCACGGAGGCGAAGCCGTCGTGCACTTCGGGGACAAAGCCGCCGGCCTGGAGCAGGTTGCGTGCGAAGTTCGTGCGGGCCAGGTGCTGGGCGGGGGTGCCCATGCTGGCCAGGAAGGCCCGCGGGCGGGCGCCGCACTGCTGGGCGTAGCGGTCGGCGGCCTCGCGGAGCCGCTCGAAAGGCTCGGCATACGGATGCACGGCGATGGGCGTGACCGAAGCGGGCACCGAGCGGCGGTCCAGGGCCGAGGCGATCTGGCCGAGGGTGGCGCCGGCGAGGGCGGCGTGGAAGGCGCGGTCGGTGAGCGTGCCGAAGCGTTCATCGCTGCGCGGGGCCAGGGCCGAAGCGACGGAGGCGGGTGGCACCGAGGCGCGGTGGGCCTGTGTCGCCTGGGCCGCGGTACGGGCCAGCGCGGCGCGGTCCACGGTGGGCGCGGTGGGCAGGGCCTCATCAATGTTGGGGAACTCGCTGACGCCCAGCACCGCGTCCTTGCGGACGGCGATGTTGCGCAGGCGGGGCTGCACCGCGGCGTCGATCTGCTGGGCGACCCAGCCGTCCTGCAGGGAGCGTGCCATGCCGCCCCGGGCCTCGATCTTCTGGAACAGGCCCCAGGCCAGTTCGGCGAGCGAATCGGTGAGCCACTCGATGTACCACGAGCCGCCGGCGGGGTCGTTCACGCGGTGCAGGTGGCTCTCTTCGGTGAGAATCAGCGGGGTGTTGCGGGCGATGCGGCGGCCCATCTCTGACGGATCGCCCAGCAACGCATCAAACGGCACGCTGCCGACGGCTGAGGCCCCGGCAACGCCGGCGGCGAACACGCACGCGGTGTTGCGGAGGATGTTCACCCACGGGTCGCGGGTGGCCAGCACCCGCTTGCTGGGGCGAACGTGCATGTCCATCCCGGCGTGCGAGGCGGGAACCGAGCAGGCCTCGGCAACGCGGGCCCACAGGCGGCGGGCGGCCCGCAGCTTGGCGATGGCCAGGAAGACGTGACAGCCGGTGGCGTAGGAGAAGGTCATCTGCCCGGCGGCGGCCGAGATGGGCAGGCCGGCGGCGGTCATGGCCCGCAGATACTCCACGGCGGTGGCCATGGAGAAGGCCAGGTCCTGCGTGGCGGTGGCGCCGGCGTGGTGGTACGCAGCGGTGCCCACGCGGACGGCCCGCACGGTGGCATGGTCGTTGGCCACGTAGCGGCCGGCGGCCCAGATCGCCAGATCGGCCAGGCGACGCAGACCTTCGTCCACCGAGTACGGCAGGTGACCGTCGCGGGCCAGCACGGCCAGCGGATCAGCCCCGAAGCCGCCCTTGCACTTGGCCGGCTCAAGCCCGACACGCTGCCAATGGGCGGCGAGCTCGCCCGCGGATTCGATGAACGCGGCGCCGGGCTCAAGCCACACCCCGATGGCGCCCGGGTGCACGCCGGAGAGCACCTCGGCCCAGTCGGCCGGGCGGCTGAGTGAGATGCCGTCGCGGCCGACTGAAGGGCCGGCCCGCAGGTCGTCCGCGTCCAGACCGTTGCGGCCGGCGAGATCGAGCCGCAGCAAGGCCGAGGTGGCGCCGTGCAGCAGATCGGCCAGCAGGTGGCCGTTGGCGGTGGCGGGGCAGGGGTCGGTGATCTCCTGACGGATGTCCCAGCCGACGGTGCCCTCGGGGGATGCGACCGCGGCGCCGCCGGGCAGGCTGCCCCGCGTGAACGGTGGCTGGCCGGAGAAGCCGGATGGGTCGCCATCGGGTGGCCAGTCCGCCCGGGTGTACAGGGGCTTGATGTCCAGGCCTTCGTAGGTGTGGGTGATCAGTTTGCGTTCAAACGGGGCCCCGGCGAGGTCCTGATCCACCAGCCGACGCCAGTCCTGCAGGCTGGTTTGGGCAAAGGCCTTGGCTGAGGGGAGCGTCGTGGGCAGCATCGTCGTTCTCCTTCGCATTCCCCGTGGGTATAGGGCCGGGGCAGGTGCTCCCACATGCGGGTCACCCGGCGGCACGGCCTGTGGGAGCCGGGGGCCCGCGGGTGGGGCGGTGGGTGGCGTGCTGGGCGGGCCAGCCGAACCCGATCAATGGTACCTCATCTTGGCCAATTGGCGACTTCATGGTCATCAATTCACTAATCAGTGGGGCGTGAACCGGTGTCAAATCACCCTGAATGGGTGTATTCATCTGGGGTGCCTGGCCGGCGGATGGCAAAACAGCGGGCTTTGGGGGCCACACGGGACGGGCGAGGGCCTGGGGGGAGTGTGGCGGCGAACTGGTGGGCTAGCCTCGCGCGGTGTGGCTGACAACTGGCGGGCAGGGCACCCGGGCGTGGCTGGGGATCGGAGGTGTGGGCCGAGCAATGCAGCGGGTCATTCTTCATGTTGATATGGACGCGTTCTTCGCGTCAGTGGAGCAGCGGGACGACCCGGTGTTGCGGGGCAAGCCGGTGCTGGTGGGCGGCAGCGCCGGACGCGGGGTGGTGACGGCGGCGAGTTACGAAGCCCGGCGGTTTGGCTGCCGCAGCGCCATGCCGATGGCGCAGGCGCTGCGGCTGTGCCCGCAGGCGGTGTGCGTGAAGGGGCGGCACGGGGTATACGGCGAGGTGAGCCGGCAGGTGATGGAGGTGCTGGCGGGGATCTCGCCGGATGTGCAGAAGGTGAGCGTGGACGAGGCGTATGTGGACTGCACCGGTGTGACGCGGCTGTGGGGGGACGGCCCGGCGATCGCGCAACTTGTCCGCAGCCGGGTGCGCGAGGCGGTGGACCTGCCGTGCTCGGTGGGCATCGGGCCCAACAAGTTCCTCGCCAAGGTGGCCAGCGATCTGGCCAAGCCCGACGGCTGGCGGGAGATCACGGCGCAGGCCGCAGCGGCAACGCTGGCCCCGCTGCCGGTGACGGTGCTTCGTGGGGTGGGCCCCGCGGCGGCGGAGCGGCTGGCCAAACTGCGGGTGCGGACGGTGGCGGACTATCTGGCGACGGACCTGGGCATGCTGCGTCGGGCGTTTGGCGAGCAGGCCGAGGTGTGGGCGCGGATGGCCGTGGGGCACGATGACCGGCCGGTGGCGGTGCGTGGGGAGGCCGCCAAGAGCATCGGCAAGGAGCAGACTTTCTCGGAAGATGTGGGTGATCCGGAGCGGCTGCGGGCGACGCTGCTGGCCCAGTGCGAGGCGGTGGCGCGGCACCTGCGGGCGGACGGCCTGCGGGCCAGGACGGTGACGATCAAGGTCCGGCTGGCCGACTTCAGCACGTTCACGCGGTCGCGGACGATGGACGAGCCTGCGGACACCACCGAGCGGATATGGCGGACGGCAGCGGAACTGCTGGAGGAGTGGGTGGCGGCCAACCCGGCGCCGGCGACGGACGCGACCGGGGCAAGGGGTGTTCGCGGGCATACGCGGGCGTTGCGGCTCTTGGGAGTGAGCCTGCACGAACTGACCGACCAGGCGCAGTTGGGGCTGTTTGACCAGCCGGACGCTGAGCGGCTGGAGAAGGTGGATCGGGTGGCTGATGCGATCGCGGAGCGGTTCGGGAAGGAGGCCATCGGGCGGGCGAGGGCCATCGGCGGGGGCCGCAAACACAAACGCCCAGGCGGGGGGCCGGGGCGGGTGGAGGGCTGACGGGACTGACAGCGCCGCAGGCTCGCGGGCAGCCGGCCGGGTGGATCAGGCGACCACCGGGACGCTAAGTGAACGGAGGGTGATGCCGCCTTGCAGGTCCACGATGCGGGCGAAGAAGGTGATGTTCTGGCCGACGAAGGAGGTCGGCAGGATGGAGCCGACGAAGCCCAGTTCCCAGTTGGTGGCCCCGGGGTTGGAGCCGGACTGCCGGAACGCGTTGCCGATCAGGCGGTCGGTGGTCTGGAACTGGCCGTCGCCGACGGCGGTGCCGTTGCGGTCGAACCAGATCTCGACGCGGGAGATGCCGCGGTTGTCGGGGTCGAGCGCACCGGCCAGGCGGAGGAAGTTGTTGCCGGAGCGGGAGAAGGTGGAGGGGCCGAGGGTGGTGAAGGAGGTGGAGGTGGGCAACGCGTTGACCGGCACGGCGGTGGTGGAGGCCCGGGCTGTCGAGGCGGTGGTGTCGTTGTCGGTGGCGACAGCGAAGAAGCGGTTGACGATGGTCGAGTCCAGGCCGATGGCCAGGCCCGAATCGGCGGCGGTGGAGATCTGCGAGCCGAGCACGGTGACCTTCCAGTTGCCCGCGGACGATGTGTCCTCGCCGAGGAGTTGGTCAGTTGCGTTGTCGAATACGCCGTTGCGATTGGTGTCAAAGTAGAAGCGGACGCGGGAGATCGTTCCGTCGCTGTCGCTCGGGGTGGCGGTGAGGGTGACCGAGCCATTGGTTCCCAGAGTGGCCAGGGTGGAAGAGACTGTCAGTGCGGAGACGGCGGGGGCGATGTTGGTGACGGTGATGGTGGCGACGGCGAGTTGATCGCCGAAGCCCAGGCCGCCGAGGTTGTCCACGGCGCGGGCGATGATGTCGTTGTCGCCAGTGGCGAAGCCGGCGGTGGGGATGTTGTTCAAGGTCCAGGTGGCCGAAGGGCCGGTGCCGGAGCGTACACCGTTGCCCAGCAGCTGGTCACTGGAGGTGATCAGGCCGTCATTGTTGACGTCGCGCCAGAATTCCACGCGGGCGACGGTTTCGCCGGCATCAGCCGAGGTCGTGATGCCGGAGGCGGTCGCGTTGAATCGCTGCAGCCGTGCGATGGAGGCGACCGAGGTTGTCACCGCATCGACGGCGGGGGCGTTGTTCACGCGCAGCGGGACGGCCGTGAGCCGGGGGACGGACTGTGCGTTGTCGTTGTCGACGGCGACGGCGAGGAAGCGGTTGGGGGCGGTTGAGCCGAGGCCAACGCCCAGCCCCGAGGTGATGGCGGAGAGGTTGATCACGGCCTTCCATCCGCCGGAGGCGGAGGTGTCCTCGCCGAGGAGTTGGTCGCTGCCGCTGTCGAAGACGCCGTTGGCGTTGGTGTCGAAGTAGAAGCGGACGCGAGCGACGGTTCCATCGGCATCGGCCGGTGAGGCGGTGAGGGTGACGGATCCATCCACGCCGGTGTTCGCCTGGGTGGGCGACACGGTCAGGGATGTGAGGGTGGGAGCGAGGTTGGTGACGGCGAGGGTGGCCGAGCCGAGCTGGTCGCCGGCGCTGGAGGCGCCGGCGCTGTCGAAAGCCCGGGCGAGGATGGCGTTGTTGCCGGTGGCAAAGCCCGCGGTGCTCACGTTGTTGAGCGTCCAGACCGCCGTGGGGCCGGTGCCTGAGCGAACGCCGTTGCCGAGCAGGCGGTCGGCCGAGGTAATCTGGCCGTCGTTGTTGACATCCCGCCAGAACTCGACGCGGGTGATGTTCGCCGGGCCGGTGATGTCGGTGGCCGACACGCTGAAGTTCTGCAGGCGGGCCAGTGAGGTGGGGTTCACGGTGACAGTGCCGACGGCGGGCGCCGTGAGCACGCGAAGCTGCGCGGAGAGCAGGGCGTTGCTGGCGCCGAGCGCGGCCGGGCCGTCGTTGTCAATGGCGACGGCGAAGAAGCGGTTGGCGGCGGCGGGGATGCCGACCGTGCCGACGAACAGGCCGCTGCCGCCGGTGATGCCGTCCAGCGACTGAGCCCACGTGAAGCCGTTGGCGGGTGTGGCGTCTTCACCGAGGAACTGGTCGGCGTTCGGTCCACTGGTGGTCAGGACGCCGTCGCGGTTTGAATCGAAGTAAAAGCGGATACTGGCAATGGTCCCGTCGGCGTCGACGGCGCGGGCGGTCAGGGTGATGGTGGAGAAGGCCGACGGAGCGGTGGTGGGGGAGAAAGTGACGGCGGTAACCGACGGCGTGAGGTTGTTGACCGTGGCCGTGGTTGTGACGACCGAACTGAGGGCGTTATTGCTGTCGACGGCCCGCACGAAGAACGTGTTTACGCCGGCGGAGAAGCTGCTGGTGTTGGCGTTGAAGGTCCAGCCGCCGGCGGAGGAGGTGTCCGATCCAAGCAGCTTGTCGGTGCCGGCTTCGAAGGTGCCGTTGCCGTTGGTGTCGCGCCAGAACTCCACTCGGGCGATGCCGGCGTCATCGGTGACTCCGGTTGCGGTGATGGTCAGGGTGCTGCGGCGGAAGACGGTCGGGGCCGAGGCGGCGGCGACGACGGGGGCCGCGTTGATCCGCAGGGTGGCGACGGCCGGTGTTGAGTCGGCGTTCTCCTGATCGCGGGCGATGGCGAAGATGGTGTAGGTGCCGGGAGTGAGCGATCCGTCGGCGAAGGCGGCGTTGGTGCTGGTGAGGCGGTAGGTGCTGGAGGTGCCGACGCGGGCGGCATCGCCCAGAAGCTTGTCGACGCCTTCGTTCCAGACGCCGTTGTTGTTGGTGTCGGCGAAGAAGGCCACCCCGCCGATGCCGTTGCCGCTGAGGGGGTCGCGGTCGGAAGCGGTGACCGAGAAGGTGATCTGCTGGCTGTTGCTGGTGAGAACGGCGGTCGAGAGCGTGAAGTTGGAGACGGTCGGCGGGTTGTTGATGATCTGCACGATCACCGAACCGAGTTGCTCGGTCAGCGAGACAGTGCGGTTGCCCAGGCCGACGACGGTGTTGTTGCCGTCCGCGAATCGCGCGAAGGAGGAGGAGATGGTCAGCGTCCAGCGTCCGTTGATCAGGCGAACGGTTCCGGGGAGCTGCTCGTCGATGCCGGGATCGGCCAGGCCGTTGTCATTGGTGTCGTAGAAGAAGCGGACGGACTGGAAGCCGCCGCCGGCGGTGGAGATGTTCTCCACTTCAACGGCGAAATTGGAGTTGCGGGTGACCGGGTTGGGCGTCGCGGTCATGGCCCGTACGGTCAATTCGAAGGTGCGGGCGACGGAGGTTCGCCCGGCGGAGTCGGTGGCGACGGCAAAGAGGCGGTTGACGCCCCGGGTGAAGTTGCCGGTGACGGCGGAGTTCAGATTGGCGGTGAAGGTGCCGCCAGTGCCGGTGGTGGTGGTGGCCAAAAGGGCGTCGGTGCCCTGGTCGAACTGGCCGTTGCTGTTGGTGTCGCGGAAGAAGCGAACTTCGGTGATGGTGCCGCCCGGGGTGAGGGTGGTGACGCCGCCGGCGGTGAGCGTGACCGGCTGGCCGGGTGCGCCCAGCGGCGACGGGTTGGCGGTGAAGGTGCCGACCTCCACCGGCGTGGAGCGGACGACGTTGACCGTCACGGCGACGGGGTTGGACAGGTTGCCCGCCGAGTCGGTGGCCTGTGCGAACAGACGGTTGTTGCCGACGGTGAAGCTGTTGGTGACCGCATTGAGCGTCCAGCCGCCGTCGGCGGAAGTGTCCTCGCCGAGGTTGGCGTCGCCGTTATCCAGCAGGCCGTTGTTGTTGGTGTCGCGGAAGAAGGTGACGCGGGCGATGCTTCCGCCCCCGATGGTGGTGGCGGGGTTGTTGCCGGTGAGGGTCAGCGGGGCGCCGGCGTATTGCAGCGTCGCTGTTGAAGCCGTGACCGACTCCATCGACGCGGGGCTGACGGTGAACTCATCGGTCACCTCGGTGCCATCAGCGTCGGAGATCACACGGACGCTGACAACCGCGTCGGCGGTGCGATTGGCGCCGTAGGTGAGTTGCAACTGACCTTGTGCATTCACGGTGGCTTGCACCACTGAGGCGTCGGAACTGGTGACGATGTAGCGGAGTTCGTTGACCTGCGTGATGTTGGTCACTGAGACGAAGCTCTCAGGCTGAATATTGACCGTGGGTGGCAGGGTGGCGGGCAGGCCGGTGAGCGGCAGTTCACCCAGAGCGTTGTTGCCGTAGAAGTTGGAGGCGTTGTACACCGGCACGCCCGCCATTTCGTCCACGATGGTCATGCCGTTGCCGACAACGCGGCCGAAGACCGTGAAGCCGCCGTTCTGGTTGTTCAGGTTGGCGGCGTTGTTGCCGAGGTTGAAGAAGAACTGGTTGGAGGCGCTGTTCGGATCGCCCCCGAGCTTGGCCATGGCGATGGTGCCCCGGACGTTGGAGTTGCCCGGTTCGTTGAGGACGGTGGGGAGCGTGGTGATGGGCCCGGTCGGCTCGCCCTCCGGCCCGGCGACGTTGCTGGGCGCAGTGGGGCGTCGGAATCCGCCGCCCTGCAGCACGAAGGGGATTCCGCCCTGCAGGTTGGCCCGCCGATGGAAGATGGTGTTGGAGTATGTCCACGTGCCGTTGGATGGATTGGTGTACTGCAGGAAGTTGGCGACCGTCAGCGGGGTGGTGCGGGTGCGGTCCGGGCCCGTCTGGTCGAACAGTTCGACGTAGAAGGTGCGGTTGTTGTTGCCGAAGTTCACGTCCCAGCGGACGATGCTGCCGGTGAAGTTGGCGTTGTCGTAACGGGGACCGAGGTTGATGGTCTGGTTGGGCGTCGAGGGCGACAGTGTCACATCAGGCAGCGGGTTGAGGATGCTCACCGAAAGCAATTGCCGCGATTCGAGCCCTTCAAGCATCGCTGGCTGAGTGTCGGCAGGTGCCGACGAGGCGACGCGGGCGGCGCCAGCGGCGCGGAGCATGGCCCGGAGACGAGAGGCGAAGGAGCGGGGAGTGCCGGCGGAGGAATCGGTGAACATGAAGACTCCAGAATCGAACGAAAGTGAAAGCGTGCTTGTTGGCGCGGATGGTGAGCGTGGTTTGGTCCACGCTGCCGGACGGGAAGGGAACGCTATCGGTTCAGCGGCAGCGCCTGCCGTCGTGAAGCGCACCTCGTGCCCGAAAGCCAGATTCGCACCAGGAGGGACATCGGGTGCGATGTTCGTAGAAAGGTTGGCATTTGTTCCGTGCCTGATGGTTGACCGGCCGGGAGAATAGGTAATCTGTCCACGCACACATCTTGCCTTGTCCTGCGTTTCGTGCCAAGTCTCGCCAAGCAAAAGCCGGCCCTGACAGTGGAAAGGTGCAGGGCTCGAAACGCGCAGGGTGGCCGGGATTGCCCGAAACCGGGAGGGGCGTGGAGACGCAGATGTAAACCCCCTCTTTGGGTTGTCCTGGCCAGCAGGGGTCGGGGATCGGCCCGGTCGAGATGGGCACGGCGGCGGCGGCTTCCCAGCGGCATCCCTGACTCGGGGTGAAGTTCAGGTCCGAACGCGGCCGGCGGTGTTTTTCGGACCATCGTTCGGCGGAGAGGCGGTAGACTGATCGACATGGCAGCAGCAAAGAAATTCAAGGGTTCTGCATCGTCCAAGAGGTTTGCTCCCGGCGTCGGGCGGTATCCGGACAATCCGTCGTTTCACTTAGTGAATTTGCGGAAGTGGATCAAGACCAACTCCAAGGACCTGCAGCCGCCGGTGAGCAACAAGCAGTTGTTCAGTGATGCCAAGGACGTGGTGCTGTTCGTGTCCGGCGGGCCGAACACCCGCAACGACTACCACGTGAACCCGACCGAAGAGCTCTTCCTGCAACTCAAGGGCGACATCGCGGTGCGCATCCGACCCCTGGATGGCTCGCCGCCCCACGATGTGGTGATCAAGGAGGGCGAGTTGTATCTGCTGCCCCGCTGGGTGCCGCACCGGCCGCAGCGGCCCAAGGGCACGGTGGGGCTGGTGGTGGAGTTCCCGCGTCCTGAAGGCGAGTTGGACGGGCTTCGCTGGTATTGCCCGAAATGCGATGTGCTGGTGCACGAGGCCAAGTGGCGGCTGCGAAAGATCGACGAGGACCTCCGCATCATCATGAACAGTTTCTGGGACGGCCCGGAGGCGGACCGCACCTGCGGCGGGTGCGGGTATGTGATCCAGCGAGCCGGGGCCATCGAGGTCAAGGGCGGCAAGGTGCGGGCCGTCGGCGGCAAGGCCGGCAAGCGAGCGAAGGTGGGCAAGCCCGGCAAGGCGCCCGCTCGCAAGCGGGTGACTTCGCGGAAGGGGAGATGATGCGTTTTCGTGCGGCGGCCGTGCTGACGGTGGTGGGGACGACGATGTTCGGCATCGCGACCGGGCTGGTGTTTGTGGATGTGCGACTGGCGCGGCTTCCCGCGCCGGACGATCCGGCGCCGAGCCTGCCGGATCCGTCTCTGGCCCGGGTGGTCGCGGCGATGGCGCTTGGGCCGCTGGGTGCAGGGCTGGCGCTGGTCGGAGTTGGGGGCATGGCGTTGTGCGTGGCACGGGCACGCAGGCAAAGCGGTCAAGACCGTTGAGCGGGCCGGCAAATGGTGGTTCTGGCAGTGCAAATGGGGAGGGAACTGGGTGAAGACGGCAGGGGAAAAATGGGTGGGCAGACCAATCGGCGGTGCTCCGCGCGATGGGGTGGATGGGTGCCGGAGTTGATCTCTGGCTTTTTTTTACATTTTGCGACCGATTTCCGCGCGGTTGTCGCTCTGTCTGGGCCGGCTGGTGCATCCGCCCTTGAAAGGGGGCGGCGGTGCATTTCTTGTCTGCCTTGCCCACAATGTGCTTTGGAGGATCGGTGATGACCAAGAGCGTGATGTCGGTCGCGGCGCTGGTGTGCTGCTGCGGAACCCTGGCGGCGGTGACGGACGCGAGCGGGCCGGTGATGCTGGACGGCAAGCCGCTCTCGGAGCGTGACGCAGCCTTGGCCTTCCGGCCGGTGCCGCCGACGGCGGAGGAGATCGCCGAGCGGTTCACACTTCCGGGGTATGCCGAGAAGAAGGACGGCGCGCTGGTGCTGGCGAGCATCAACTGGAACGTGCCGTTCTCCGGCGACGCGGGGGCTCCGAACTTCTACATGTATCGGGGGCGCGGCGTGCCGCTGGCCCTGCGGCGTGACGTGGTGGCTGTTGCGATGCCGGCCGGGGTTCAGGTGGCCGATATGGTCAGGCTGCTGATCGCGGCGGGCGTGCCGGCGGTGAAGGCGGATGATCTGGGCAACGGCTACGCGCTGGTGACGCTGGCGCAGGCGGCCAAGGACAACACCGAGATGCGTGCGTTGATCGACCGCATGACCGTGGTTCCGGGCATCGCGTACGCGGCCCCGGTGTTTGACGGGCCGGTCAAGGCCCGGCTGTTTGTGTTCCCCACGCCGGACGTTCTGGCGCGGATGGCCGAGCGTGATCAGGGTGCTGCCGAGCGGCTGGCGCTGGCGGTCTCGGGCGCCCCGGCGGGCGCGACGGCCGAGGCCTTCTCGGCTGCTGAAGGCCGCGTGCGGGTTCGCACCGGCCTGAGGAACGGCTACGACGTGCTGGTGGCGGCGAACAAGGCGGCCAGTGATGGGCGATCAATGTGGGCCGAGCCGGACATGGTGACCGAGGGGTTGAGTGACATCACGCCCAACGACCCGTCGTTCAACACGCAGTGGTGGCTGTTCAACTCAACCACCTCGGGCGTTGACCTGGACGTGCGGGCGGCCTGGGAGGTGACCTTCGGACGCAGCAACCTGCGGGCGATGGTGTTCGATACCGGCGCCCAGGAGAATCACCCGGACATCAACTCCGCCCAAGGGCGGGATTTCACCAGCGGCACGGCGACCGGGACGGCGGGTGGCGGGCCTGTGTTCGCCTGCGAGCGGCACGGCACACCGTGTGCCGGCATCATCGCCGGTCGAACGGACAACGGGGTGAGCATGGCCGGCGTCGCCGGCGGCTCGTTCGTACTCGGCGCACGCTTCGCGACGCAGAACCAGGTCACCTGCTCCAACAGCTTCTCGGCCAACTACTCGCATCTGGCCAACGGCATCAACTGGACGCGCACCAACAGCATCCGCGTCACCAGCCACTCGTACTCGCTCGGCGGCACCTCCGCTGCGGTCGAGGATGCCTTCGAGAATGCGTACAACGACGGCATCATCCACTTTGCCTCCACAGGCAACGACTCGGACACCTCGATCAACTATCCGTCGTCGGTCGCGTTCGTGAACGCCGTGGGTGCCATGCAGAGCGACGGCACGCGGGCGGGCTTCTCCAACACCGGCACGGGCATCCAGTTCGCCGCCCCCGGCGTGAACGTTCAGACCCTCGACCGCAGCGGCGCCGACGGCTACACCAGCGGCGACACCACCAGCTTCAGCGGCACCTCGGCCGCCTGCCCGGCCGCGGCCGGCACGGCTTTGCTGATCTTGGGCATCTTCCCGGATCTGTCGCCCGCATCGCTGGAGTTCCTGATGAGGACCGGCGCACGGGATCTCGGGGCCTCGGGCTACGACACATCGTTCGGCTGGGGCCTGCCCAGGGCGTACTCCACCATCAACCTGTTCGCCCCCGCGAACGACAAGTGCAGCGCCGCGAAGGTGATCTCGACGAACGCCTACACCGACAACATGAACACGGCCCGCGCCTTCACCAACACCTACTACGAGCCGCGCCCGTCGTGCGTCAGTTCATCCTCCAACAGCGTGTTCTACAGCTTCAGTCCGCCGAGCTATGGCACCATGTCGGCAAACACGACCGGGTCCAGTTATGACACCGTGCTGAGCGTCTTCACCGGGTGTGGAACGAAGCTGTTCCTCTTCGGCCAGCCGAACGCCATCTACCTCACGCCGACCATGCTGGCCTGCAATGACGACTCCGGCGGCACGCTGCAGTCGTCGATCACCGGCCTGGGGCTGAGCCCTCGATCCTCGATCATCATCGAGGCGAGCAAGTTCGGCACCATCTCGTCGGGCGGCACCCTGAACCTGAGCTTCAACTTCACGCCGACCTCGCCGCCCAACGACGCCTGGCCGAACGCGATCGCGATTCCGGCTGGCGGCGGGTCGGTCACCGGGGCGACAATCCTCGCGACACCCGACGGCGGCACCGGCAACTGCGGCAGCTCGGACAACACCGGCGACGTGTGGTACTCATATGTTCCATCGTGCACGGGAACGCTTGGCCTGCGGACCCAGAACCACACCTATGACACCGTGCTTGCGGTGTTCTCAAGCGGCGCCAACAACAACCCGCAGACGCGGCTGGCGTGCAACGACGACTGCAACCCGCCCCAGCGCGACAGTTGCGTGTCGCTCGACGTGACCGCCGGCACGCGGTACCTCATCCGGGTCAGCGGCTTCAACGGAGCGACCGGCGTGTTTGACCTGGTGCTCACCCCGCCCGGGGCCCCGTCCAACGACCTGTGCGAGAACGCGACCGCGGTGGTCGACGCCGGTGTGTACCTGTTCTCCAACGGTTGTGCCACCGCCAGCGCCGGTCTGGGCCTCACCGGGTGCGGGGCCGCGGCGGACGCAGGCCGCGACGTGTGGTACACCTTCACCGCCCCTGGCGACGGTGACCTCACCGTCAACACCTTCGGGTCCAACTTTGACACCGTGCTGGTCGCCTATGACGGCTGCCCGATCGCCGGGCAGGCGGCGATTGCGTGCAGCGACGACGCGCAGGGCGTTCAGAGCCGCATCACCATCCCTGTTGTTTCCGGTCAGCAGTATCTGCTGCGTGCCGGGGGCTATGTGGGCTCCGGCGGCGGCGCCGGGGCTGCCGGGGACGGCGTGCTGAACGTCGACTTCGTGCCCGCCCTGCCCCCTGCGTGCTCGCTGGCCGACATCGTCAGCATCGGCGGCTCGCCGCCGCCGGACGGGCTGCTGACTGGCGACGACTTCAACGCCTTCATCGGCGCCTTCGCCCAGAACGATCTGCTCGCCGACATCGTGTCGATCGGCGGCACGCCCCCCGGCGACGGCCTGATCACCGGCGATGACTTCAACGCCTTCATCGCTGCCTTCGCCGCTGGTTGCCCGTAACCGGCCGGATCGACGAGGAGACATCCCTCCGACGCCACGCCGCCTGAGGGTGTGCCGTCGGCATGCGAAGTCCGCGGCCGGTTGAGCGAGAGTTCACCGGCCGCTTTGCTTGCCCTGGGGGCGATCCTGCGAGGCCGTCGGGTCGGCCAGCGCGGGTGTGGGGGCGCCGCCCGAGACCGACGCGGCCGCGGGCGCCACGGGCAGGAGGCGCAGGGCCGGATCGGCCCCGTGCAGTTCCGGGTGCAGGTAGCGGCCCCGGTTGGGGCCCTTGTCCTGCTCCACCGGGGCGCCGGCGACGCGCACGAAGGCGTCGTTCCGCACCGCTTCAATCCGCCAGGAGACCCGCTGGCCTGGCTGGCCGCCGGCGATCACGAACTGGTTGTCCTGCACCTCCTGGGCGATGTGCAGCAGCGGGGCGGGTGCGCCGATGGCCGTCAGCGTGTAGCGCGGATCGCGGTTGATGGCCTCGAACCACTCCGGCAGGCTGACCACCGCGTTGCCGGCCGCATCGAGCGTGACGTTGCCGGAGTACACGTTCATGGGCTCGGGCCCCTCGGCGCAGTAGTGGTTGAGCACCTTGTTGGCTGGGTCCAGTGGGTGATCGATCTGGAAGGCCTTTGTGCCGGTCGCGGTCAGCCGGCCCGATGCGTACACACCATGCCCGGTGATGATGGCGTTGGTGGCCCCCAGCACGCCGATGGGCTGCCCGGTGAACGCGGTGGCAAAGCCGAACACCGCCGTGCCCTGGTTGCCGGCGGCCTGGATGTTCAGCGTGGTGCCGGCGGGGTCGGTGGTGGCGGCGTCCATCACGGTGACGATGTCCCGCGCTGTGATGCGGGCGAGGCTGAGCGTGGTGTTCAGCAGCAACCGGCCGTCGGAGGTGATGCGGGCCCGCTCCGCCCCGTTGGTTGCGAAGATCATGGCGTTCTCGCTGGTGCGGTAGCCCACCTGCCCGAGCAGCGCGCCGGTGCGTGAGAGGAAGCTCACGGCCCCCAGAAACGTGCTGGTGGCGGCGTTGTTGCGGAGTTCAAGGATGGCGCCGGTGGCGTTGCTCTCGGTGGTGAAGCGGGCGATGGCCAGCGGCACCCGCATCTCCAGCGGCTGCGACGGCGTGCTGGTGCCGATGCCCACCGGACCGGCCAGAAACGCCCCCGCGTCCACCGTCAGCGTGCTGTCCATCTCCACCGCGCCGGTGAACCGGCCCCGCCCCTGGAACCAGCCCGCGAAGCCCACGTCGCTGCGGCCGTACACGCCGATGGCCGACGTGCCGCTGCCCGACAGCCCCACCACGCCCTTGCCTCCGGCGACGGTGCCCTCGCCCCGCACGCCCACGCCGCCGGTGCCCAGCAGGCCCGACGGCGCATCAAACAAAATGTCCGCCGAGCCGGTCTCGCCGATCACGCCGTAGCCGTTGGCCAGCCCGGCGCCATACACGCCCGCGGCGTTGATGTTCAGCCCGTCGGCCAGGCCGGTGAGGCCGGTGAACACGCCCACGCCCAGCACGCCGGTGCCGCTGGGGCTGGTGGAACTGCCGCGCACGCCGGCGTTGGCGCCGGTGCCGGTGTTGGTCACGTCCACCAGCGCTGCGTCCTGGCCGTCCAGCGCCAGGCTGGCGATCAGCGGCAAGGCCGCTTCCGGATAGCCCCAGCCGATGTTTTCGCCATCGAAGACCAGCCCGGCCCCGGCGAGGGCGCCGGTGGGGTCCAGGCTGAAGGTGTTGTTCTGCAGCAGCAGGCCGGTGCCGGCGAAGTACGCCGAGCCGGGCGGGCCAGCGGGACCGACCGGGCCCTGCAGCCCCTGCGGCCCCTGCGGGCCAATCGGGCCTTGCGGGCCGGTGGCGCCAGTGGGCCCAGCGGGGCCGGGTGCTCCGGCAGGGCCAGCAGGGCCAGCAGGGCCAGTGGGGCCGCTTGGGCCCGTCGGGCCGGCGGGGCCAGTCGGTCCGGTTGGCCCAGCCGGTCCCGCCGGGCCCGGCGTGCCGCTGAGCGCGAACAACGCCAGCGGCGCCGGGGTGATGGGCTGGCGGGGCAGCAGATCGGTGAACTCGCCCGCCCCAGCCGGGCGAACGGCGACGGCCAGCCAGCGAGGCCCGCCCGAAAGCGCCTCAAGGCCAAAGTCCACACTCACCGCGAACCGCCCGGAGTCGATGCTCACGCCGCTGCGCTCCAGCGGACCGGCCACCGGCGTGCCGCCGCTGGCGTCGGCGAACAGCCACAAGCGAACGTCCACCGTGCCGCTGATGGGCACACCCGCCTGGCTGAGCGTGCCCTGATACGTCCACGCGGTGGGCGAGATGGGCTGGGCCAGCGACAGGCCGCTTGGCCAGGATGCAACGGCCGCGGCCAGCAGGGCGACGGCTAGGCGGCGAGAGTGGGGGAGGCGGCAAGCCGGGCGAAAGCGGGTGGGCGGCATGCACCAAGGGTGCCCGACAGGCCGGGCGGAGCAAGGGCCGCGGCGGGAATCTGGCTTGCCGGAGGCGTCGGCGGGGCCGCGGTGGCTCAGCAGCCATTCCATCCGGCGGGTCTGAGGGCCGGTAACATCTGCCTGACGGGGGGACGCAGAAGGGACGGTGCGGGCGGATGGGCGAGCACGATCATGGCACCAAGCGGGGATCGCAGCGGGGCGGTGCGCTGATGCCGCAGCCGTATGCCCGCGAACACCGCTGGCGGCTGTGGCTTGCCGGCATTGCCATGGTGCTGGCGACCGTGCCGTGGGCGGCGTTCCTGGCGTGGGTGATTTGGAGCATCTTGGAGGTGCAGCCGCCTCCGACGGTCCAAGCCGGTTGGCTGTTGCCGGCACAACTGGTAAGCAGTGCGGTGATCGTGGCGCTGGCAGGGTGGACCACCCTGCGGCTGTGGCGGGGGCTCATGGGCGCCGTGCGGCGGTCGATCAACTGGTGGGGCTGTCCGCGGTGTGGCTTCTCGCTGCGAGGACTGCGGGCGGAGCTGGCTGCAGACGGTGGCTGGCGGGTCACCTGCCCGGAGTGCGGCAGGTGGGGCACGGTGGCGGCGGTGGCCGTGTTGGGCGATGGGACGGTGGCGACGGAGGCGGATCGGGAGGTCAGTGCAGCGGCGGACATTGCGCTGAAAGCGGTTCGGCAAAGGGGCTGCCTTGGCGAGCTGGTGCGATTGGCGATGAAGAGCTGTGGTCTGGTGTTCTTGGCTGTGGCGACCACCGCTCTGCTGGTCGGGGTTGATCTTTGGCGAACCCGGTCCAACGTCGTTGGTTCACTGCAGGATATTGAGCAGATGCACCAGTGGCGCAAGCCCATCTCGCCGTACGTGGAGAGGGCGTTGCGGCGAATGCACCGGATGGCCACTTCGAGCGATGTGACGTGGGCCATGAAGGCGGGCTTGCTGACTGATCGCCACCCGATCAATGTGGCGATTGAGGCGTGGCAGGTGTACGGCTTCTACCCCACATTCCTTGACGCCGCGATCTCCGCATCCAGCGTGCGGCACAGTGTCAGAGACGATCTCCGAGGAGGGAGTTGCCGAGAGGCGATCGTCGAGGTCCAGCGTTGGATCACCGAGGCCAAGGCCGTGCATCCCGGCAAGCCTCCCGACCCAAGGACTGGGTACGAGCTCTTCTCGGGGCTGGCCGCCGGCGTTCGGATGGCGGTGCTCGAGGCGCTCGCCCGTGCTGAGGAGGGCGACTGGCCAGGGGCGGCCGAGATGCTCATCGCGGCCGACCTTGTCGGTCGCGCCGTATCGGCTGCGGCACCAACCACGGAGATGCTTCGAGCCAGCGAATCTCGCGACGTGATTCTCGCGACAGTGGCTCGGCTGGTCCGCGAGTGGCCGCCCGAGAGTTTCCTTGGGCCGATCATCGAGTCGGGCATGTTGTCCGACGATTGGCTGAGCGTCGCCGATGCCCGGCTTGCACTCCGTGGACTTGTGGCAGTGGGGGCCGAGCCGGGCTATCGATTCATGCAGAAGCGTCCGCTCTGGCCGTTGGACGAGTTGGTCGGCGATCGATGGCGATTGCCGCGATTGAAGTGGGTCGTGGAGAGGCGTCTCTTTTTCACATCCGGGCGCCTGGCCTCGTTTCTGCCCGATGAAGCAAAGACGGCCGAGTTGGTTGAGCGTGTGACCAGGGGTGATCAGTTCGCTTTCAGCGAGGCGAGGACATGGTGGGTGGGCGTCGGAGATGTAGTCGTTTGGCTTGACGTGTTCTGCATTCAACTTGCCGCCGGCCACACGCTGCTTGATTGCCGCGCCCGTGCCATCCTTCTGGCCATCGCCTGCCAGCGGCACATCCTCCAGACCGGCCAGACGCCCGGTACGCTGGATGACCTGCGTGCCTCCGGCCTGCTCCCCGACGGTTTGCACCCGCTGGTGCGCCCGGGCCGCGACATCCGGCTTGCGGTACGTCGCCTGCCCGGTCGCCCGCCCCTGGTGGTCGTCTCCAGCGGTAACCATCTGCAGGTGGCGACGAGGTACGCCGATGAGGGCGGCGTCTGGTTCCCCTACGAGGGTTCCGATCTGGAGTTGCCCGTGGTGAAGCACCCCGGCGGTGTCGCCGCGGCCGAGGCCGAGCGGCCGAAGTTCCTCGGCACGCGGGCCCCGCCGTGAGAATCGCCGCTTTCGCAGCGCTGCACGCAACCGGCGGCGGGTTATCGGCGAATCGACGCTGCCGGGGCATGCCCCTTTGGCCCCTGGTGCCGGGCGGCGGTCGGCCTGTGTGGGAGTGTGTCATGGGTGCGCATGCTGACGACCGCGAGCGTGTGGGCGAGCGTCTCTCCCGCGTGGGTGCCCCGCTGAGCGGCGGGCGCAGCGAAGCCCGCCGGAGCGCACAGCCATGATGCCCCGTCCGCTGGCCACACTGCGACGGGCTTGGAATGGCCCGGCGGACCTGCCGACGGTCGCCGCCGCCGATGACCAACTGCTGCGAGGCAAGCCCGGGCCGTGGGTGTGGGCCGGTCGGGGGGCGTGTGTGCTGCTGGCTGTCGTGCTGGTGGGGCTCCCGTTGCCCCTGCTGCTGAGTCTGGTGGCGACGCGATGGGCGATCGTTGATCCGGCCTGGTGGCTGGCGGTCCGCGCGGTGTTCCCGCTGGCGGTGCTCGGCGTTGCCACGCTGGTGGCGTACCGTCTCGGCCACTTCATCATGGTGCATGCGTGGTGGAGCCAGGCGGGCGGCACGTGCAACCGCTGCGGGCATGGGCTTGAAGGCCTGCCGGTCGAGCAGGTCGGAGGCGATCCGACCGTCAGGTGTCCCGAGTGCGGCACGCTGATGACCGTGAAGGCCGAGGACGTCGATCCGGCCTCGCCGCGGATCGCGGGCGATCACGGGCACAACCGCTTGGTGATCACCCTCGCCCAGCAGCGGCGGCTCGCCGCCATGTGGCCGGCCGCAAGGCGTCGGCTGCTTCGGCGGACCGTGCTGAGCGGCTCGGCGGTCGTTGTGTTGGTCCTGGCGCTGCCCATCGCCGTGTTCGGCGTGAGGCTCGGGTTCGCTGCCATCGATGCTCGGCAGGCGCGTGCCGATCTGGCGAGGTTCAACGCCACGCTTCGCCCGCTCGATGCAAGCGTGTCGGGCGTGGTGGCCCAGTTGCAACGGGCACGGGCCGAGGCGAGGGCCGGCGGTGCCGACCTGTACGCTGATGTGTGGCAGATGATGCCGGAGCGGCTTGGGCTGTGGCTGCCGGGCGGGGTGATCGCACGGTCGCCCACGACAGTCGACTGGGGCCGTCCGCTCCGCGTTCTGCTGGCCCGCCCCCTGCTGGCAGAGGCACTGGCCGCCCTTGAGCATGGCGCGCCCCCAGCCCCCGAGCGGCAACCGCCACCGCTGCAAAGCCTGCGAGAACTGGCGGCGAACCACTTCCTCGCGGATGATCCTGCAGCCCTCTGGCTTGAGCACGGGATCTCGCTGGGGCTGGTGGAGGCATTGATCAGGGCCGAAGCCGGCCGGTGGCGCGAGGCGGCGGAGATGCTCGTGGCGACCGATCGATTCGGCCGCGCTTTTGCCCTCAGCCTGCCCATGTGGATGGTGTCGCAGAACCTGCGGCTGAATGACGCGGTGGTGGAACTTGTTGCTCGGCTGCTGCTCGAGCGACCGCCGGCGGAGTTCATCGACGCCATCGATGCTTCGGGCCTGCTGACCACGCCCTGGGTCGACCGCGATCTGCACAACGCGGCCGATGCCGCGGCCAGGCTGTTCCACGAGGCGTGGCTGTTCTCCGATCCGCTGAACCACGCTCTGATGCCCTGGTATGACCCGGGCGAATTCGCAGACAAGCGGCCCGAGACGGTGCCGGAGTTCATCGCGGCGTGTCTCAGTCTGCCGCGCGGGCGATATGCCCAACGTGTTGAGCCGTACCGGTCACTGGCAGAGAGGCTCCTGCGGGCGGAGGCAGTGGGGCGCCCGCAGCCGTTCGACCATCACGTGCTGGTGACATCCAGCAATCCTGCACAGGCCGGCATCAGTGACCGGTGGACTGGGTTGGCACGATCAGCACTCGGCACTCAACTGGCGTTGGCGGCGCTCCGCTGCGAGCGGTGGATGGGAGGGCCGCCGGCAAATGCGGCCGAGTTGGCGGCCACCGGGTGCTGGCAGGCAGCGCCGGCCAGCGCTGCCCTCTGGCAGTCGGTCACCATCACGGTTCGAAAGGTGGTCGGCGGCGGGCGGAGCGTGCGATGGCACGAGATCGTCACCGCCCCGCTGCACGAGCCGGACGGCATGAGCGACGAGCATCTGGTGTTCCCACATAGCAGGATGAGTTGGGAACTGGCCGCGCTGCTGCGCGACCCGCAGTGGCACGTGTGGTGGCCGGTGTTCAGATCCGCCCCCTGAAACCGGAGCGAGAGCGTTCCGTTCGGAGGAATCACCTATGCGATGGCTCGTCCGCCGCCTGTATCGCGCCTTCCCCGAGCTTGACCCGTTCAGCGACCAGGAGTGCCGCGCCTTTGTGCATCGGGCCCGGTGGTCCAAGCGGCACGTGCTCGTGCACCCGGCGTTGTTGCTCGGGACGTGGACGGTGCTCGCGGCCTCGTACTGGGGGCTGGTGCTCTGGCTGCTCGATGCGCCGGTGACCAAGGATGGGCAATGGTGGTGGTGGGTCTGGCGGCTGGTGGTGGGGGTGCTGGCGGCTGCGGCGGTGTTGCTGGCGGGCCTCCGGGTCCGGCATGTGCTGCTCCGGCGGGCGGTGGCGGCCCTGCTTGCAGCCCGCGGGGCGTGCGATGGTTGCGGGCATGGCATGGTCGGTGTGCTGGTGGGCGAGCAGGGGGCGGTGTGCCCGGAGTGCGCGCTGGTCAAGCGGCTGGCGGAAGGGGAAGCCGTGATGGCCGAAGACGGGCGCGAGCGTTTCCTGCCCCGGCCGGAGGGTGCGGCGCTGGCGATCCCATGGACGGCGCGATTGAGGCCGGTGATGCGGAAGGTGGGGCTTGCCGCCACCGGTGTGGTTGTCATTGCAGCGGTGTACCTCGCGGTCAACGAAGTGCGCATCCAGATCGATACGCGCGGTTACGCGGAGATGCTGGCACGCGAAGCGGCACCCCGTGGTGTTCTTGACGCACGCCTCGCTCGGGCGATGGAGAGTCTCGGTCAAATCGTTCAAGGGCGAGAGGCCGCGTTTGTGCAGACGCTGGAGTTCAGGCTTCTGGAACATCCAGACCTCGCTCTCGCGCCATGGGGCCTTCGGTCGGACTGGTTGACTGTCGCTCCCGAGGAGTTCGCAGCCAATGCGGTGCGGGCCGTGGCGATCGGCCAGTTGCAAGAGGCCTCTGTGCGAAGGGTCCTCGAGGCGCTGATCTCAGAGACTCAGCCGGATAGCTCCGGAACTGCCGGCGCTGTGCCTGCAACCAGCCAGTTGACCAGCATGATCCACGGGGTGACTTGCTGGATGGTCCGGCAGGCATTGGTCAGCGCCGAAGTGGGTCGCTGGGCTGACGCAGCGAAGTGGTTGATTCGGGCCGATGAGATCGGTCGGCGGGTCGGCTCCGTGTCGGGGGCGTGGGTGATCGATCAATGTCTGTACTCTCAGTCTCTGCTCATGCAGGGCGTGTGTCGGTTGATGATGGAACGGCCCCCAGATGAGTTCATCAAGCCCATGCTGCGATCGGCAGTATTCTCGGGGCTTTGGGTGAGCGATCAACAGGTGTGGGAGGTGGTCCGAAATCGGCTCTTTGCAAGAGCGTTCTCGCGTTTTCGGGATGCCGAGGACATCAGATGGCTTCCTTGGCACGACCCACGTGGCATCTACGGGGGCTCTGGTCGCCCGTCATCGATGCTGAGTCGGCTGCAGCAGCCACTGGGGCGCTTGCAGGAGCATGTTGATGCGGCCGACAAACTGACCGCCGCCATGCGAGCCTGGGCGCCGACCCGTTGGATGACCTTCTCTACGCCGACATTTCCGCCTACAGGCGTGTGGGCGATCGATGCGGCGGTGGTGAAGGTCCCGCGAGCAGTCGATGATGTCTTGGACCAGCCGGTCCACCTTGCGGCATTGCATGTTGCCGTGGCTGCCGAAGGCTTTGCCCTGCGGACCGGCTCAGACCCATCCAGTCTTGCCGACTTGCTGGGCTCGCCCGAGTTGCCAGTTCTGCCGGCGGCGCTTGCCGGCACAGGGAGTGGCGTTGGCTTGGCGATGCACACGTTCGCCGATGGTCATGCTCGGCCGATCGTCTACCTGTTCGGCCCGGATGGCCAGGACAACGCGGGCGGCAGGGGCGACATTCTCCTGCACCCCTTGCCCAAACTCATCGGACCTTCCGGAGCCCCTTGGCACACAGTCGACCCTGACCGCCCTGTCTTCATCGGCAGCCGACTCCCCCAGCCGCCGTGATCACCCCCGCTGCACGATGAGCGTCGGCCTCCGGTCTGGATGCCGCACTCCGTACTATGGGCCACGCGGCGGGCCATCGACCGACCGCATGGCTGGCGGGCGATGGGCGGGATTCGTGGGCAGATGCAAAGTTGAGCGGGCGGGTGGCAGGAGGTGGTCGATGCGTGTGATCGTGCGGCAACTCTGGCGGGCGTTCCCTGAACTCGATCCATTCAGCGACCAGCAGTGCCGCCTGTTCCTGCGGAGCGCCCGCCGCACGCGCCGGCACATGCTGCGGGGCAACGGCTTACTGGCTTCCGCCTTTCTCCTCAGTCTGCTCATGGTCGGCGGGCTGACCTTCGCGCTCTTCTATCACATGCGCGATGGTGAGGTGTCGTGGTGGCCTCAGACCTGGCGGGTGCTGGTCAGCGGCGGCGGGTTCGCCGTCGCCGCTTTCGGGTTGCTTCGCTTGCGCGACCGCACGCTTCGCCGCTCTGTGCTGCACCTGTTCGCCACCCGTGGTTCGTGCGAGGCCTGCGGCCATGCCATGAGCGGTCTGCCGATCCCGGAGGATGGGCTGCGCTGCCCGGAGTGCGGGCACCGCAAGGCCCTGCTGGAGGTTGAACGGACGCTGGATGAATCAGGACGGGTGCGGTTCCTGCCCAGGCCCGAGGGGTTGGAGGTCCATGATCCCTGGCAGTTGGGGACGAAACTCCGCCGGCTGGCCAAGCGTGCCGCACTGGTTGTGATCGCCTGCGTCGTGCTTCTTGGGGCAGCGGTTGGTGTGGCTTTGCTGGTGAATGAAGCGGCCAATCAGGCTGATGCGAGGCTGGCGGTGGCGGATCTGGCGGCGCTGTCGGCACCAGAAGTGCCGCCTGAGCCGGAGGTGCTGCAACTGCTCAACGGGCTCGCAAGACTTGAGGACAGGTTCGGTCCGGGGGCCGAGGCCCGCAGCCCGGACCAGACTCTGGACGATATCGCTCGCAGCCCGGATCTGGTTCTCAGTGCGTTCGGAGTCGGTACCGATGTGTCGTCGACCGTCCGACATCCTCCGGCCGACGTGCGTGAGATCGCCCGCGCTGCCCTGATCGGTCACCCGTCTTGGCGGCTGCTCGCCGACGTCGTGCTGGGGCGAACCGCTCCGCCGATTCACGCGACAGACGGTGAGAACCCAGCCTTTGGCTGGCGGGGGCCTCCCGCGGCGTCGGTGCTGTACCGGAGCCACTTGGCCGCCCTGTCGCTGTGCGTCCTGAATGCCGAGCGAGGCGAGTGGCTGCAGGCCGCGGAGTTGCTGGCCGGCGCCGATGCGCTGTGCCGCAGGTTGGGGGCCGGCCGCTCGGTGCGCGACCTGTTCTTGTCTCAGCGCATGCAGGCTGCGCAGTTGCGTGTACTTCACCGCTTGCTGGTCGAGCGACCGCCATCGGCATTCCTTGACCGCATCGCCTCGTCATCACTGCTTGATGCCGTCTGGGTGGATGACGAGGCCTTGACGGACAGCCTGAGCAGGTGGGTGCTTGGGTCCGCCGTCGCTCCGAACTACCAGCACCCCGAGGCTCTGCGCTGGTTGCCCTTTGCGGATCCCGAGCAGATCACCGCCGCGCCGTCCAGATCTCTTGAAGGTCTCCTGGCGAGGATGACGGTGGCCCGACTCGGACGGTACGAAGACCATCGGCAGGCCCTGCGGCGGAAGGTTGAGGGCATACAGGCCGCCCTGGCCGGACCGGCCGACCCGATCATTCCGGTGGTCCTTCCCGCCAGCGGCTCCCATCTTGTCGACTCGTTCACACCCATGCTCTCCCTCGCGGTCACTGAGGTGGTGCGACTGAAGCACGATCTGGCCCTCGCCCGCGTAACGCTCGCCGGTGAGCGATTCACCGTTCGGGAGGGTCGCCGCCCGCGGGATCTTCAGGAACTGCTCGACTCGGGCTTGTGCCCACACGGTCTGGGCGCGCTGGCCGAGGTCACGCCGGCCATCCGCCTCACTTCTCTGCCGACGGCCGATGGACGGCTGGTGACGGTGATCTACACCGCCGGTCCAAATGGTCAGGACGAGGGGGGTGCCGGTGACGACGCGATGTTCTTCCCCACACACATGCTCCTGCAGGCCGGCGGTGTGACCATGCAAGGCGGCAAACCTGGGCCGGCCGATGTGGTCTTCAAAGGCGCTCGGCCCGAGTGAATCGCAGCGTGGACTGCCGGGATGGGATGCTTATCAATTGCCCGGGCACACGTTTCCAGAGGGCAGACGGTGGGGGTTGGGGGGGGCGGTCGGTCCCCGGTCGCCAGAGTTCACATTGGGCGGCCATGCTCGGACGCCGGTGCAAGGAACAATTGTGGATGCAGACTTTCGTGAACAGGGCGGCTGGCTGTTGGCCGAAGGGCGGCACGCGGGCGGTGCGTGGAGCGGCATGGCGGCCCGGCCGCACCACCGTGATCGTTCTGCTTCTGGCGGTGTTGCTGCTGCTGGGCGGGGTGGTCACCTTCGTTGTGCTCCGCTATGGGTACTTCGGCCCGAATGTTCCGCGACGGAGTGACTGGCCGGAGGCGAGACGGGAGCATCTGCTCAAGGTGGTGGCGCGGCTGGGCGGTCGGCAGACGCTCGGCGAGGCCAGCGGTTGGGATTATCTACAGGCTGCGGTGACGGCCCATTTGGCCGCACACGGTGCCGCCGGGGTGGACGTTTCCAGAAGTGGGATGGTTTTCGACGGCCCGTTGGCACACTCCGAGGAGCAGATCGCGGCGTACATCTTGGGCTTTCGGGAGGCCGGGGGGATGGCGAGTCTTGACCTGCTGGCTTCGGGTGGGCCCGGGGTCCAGCCGCTTTCAGGGTTTCTGGTGGATCCGTTTCGTCAGGCGGAATCGCCAACCCGTCGACCGATCTTGTCGAGTGTGCGGGATCTTGCCCGGGCACTGGCCTACGACATCCGACGTGCGGGGACCAGCGGATCAGAGGTGGTGGCACATGCCCGCCGCTTGGCGGCTTTGTCCGCCTCGGCTGTGCAGGATGGCAATCTCCTCGATGGTCTCATGAGCATCGCTGTCGCAGATGCTCTGGACCGGGCCGTGATCGATCGCGCGCTGAGCGCCGCCCGATTGCAACCTTCCGAGTTGGCCGAGATCAGAAAGGTGCTCTCGCAGGCCGGGCACATGAGCTTGGGCGAAGCCCTTGAGGGGGAGCGGTTGGCCATTCGTCAACTGATCGACGACGTAGTGAGCGACAGTCCGCTGAAATCAAAGTCGCGTTCGGCGCAGATCTCGGCGGTCGAGGCCTTCTTCGCATGGGCGCAAAGCGTCATTGATCGTCCGCCCGCAGAGCGGCGGATGCTGGCCGCGGGCGGCTTTGTTTCTGGAGCGGAGCCTCGTTCGGTCGCCGCCATGGTGATCCCATCGACTCACAAGATGTTTCAGTCGAGCGAGCGGGTGGCCAGTTCACGTGCGGCAACCATCCTTGCTTTGGCGGCCCTGGAGTTCCAAGCTCGGCACGGCCGTTTGCCGCAAGCCCTTGCCGAACTTGTGCCTGAGTTTCTCCAAGCCATTCCGCTGGATCCGGTCAATGACGAGCCATTCGTGTATGCATTGGCAGATGCGCCGGCTGGGTTCACCATCGTGAGCCTTGGTGAAGATGGCAAGCCAAACGTCCGGCCCGGTGACGGAGACGATCTCGTGCTGGTCCCGCCCCGCAAGGACTGAGCCGCGTTCGGAACCCGTGGCCGCGGCCCGTCTCTGCCCCCTCGCCAGCGTTCTCCCCACCAACCGACAGCCCTGTTCGTCCGCCGCCTCACACGCTGGTCACACCCCTCACCCGGCTGCGACCCCGACCGACCACCCCCCGCCCGGACCCTCCCCGCGACTCACGATCTACACTGCCCCATGCCCGCGCCGTCCGCCCCGTTTGACGCCCCCGCGTCGGTCCATCCCGTCCGCATTCACCGCTTCGAGGTCTCGGCCAAGCCCGGGACCGCCGACCCCATCGGCGACGCCGTCGTGCGCGAGGCCGCCGGTCTGGGCCTGATGCCTGCCGCGGTGCGGGCGACCCATGTCTACCTCATTCAGGGCGGCATTTCCGACCAGCACGCGCGCCGGATCGCCGAGGAACTGCTGGCCGACCCCGTGGTGGAGCGGGCCTGCGTGGGGGCCTCGCCGGTCGCCCCCGGCTGGCAACTGGTGGAGGTGCACCCGCTGCCGGGCGTGATGGACCCGGTGGCCCAGTCGGTGGAACTGGCCGTGCGCGATTTGGTGGGGGCCGAGGTCAAGGTCGCCAGCGGCTGGCGGTACGACCTTCAGGGCCTCACCGCCGATCAGGCCGGCACCCTGGCCCGCCGCCTGCTGGCCAACCCGGTCATCCAGCGCGTCACCACCCAGCCCTATCACCCGGCGGATTTTCCGCACGGCCGCAGCCACGAGCACGCCGTGGTGCACGTGCCGCTCACCGGGCTGTCCGACGACGCCCTGACCAAACTCTCCCGCGACGCCCACCTGTTCCTCTCACTTGAAGAGATGCGGGCCATCGCCGACCACTACCGCTCGCTGGGCCGCGAGCCGACGGACGTGGAGCTGGAAACCCTCGCCCAGACCTGGAGCGAGCACTGCGTCCACAAGACCCTCAAGAGCAAGGTGCTGTACACCCAGGGCGAACTGCCCCGCGGGCACGCCCGGCTGAACTTCGCCGGCCGCCCCGGGCACACCGTGCTGGCCGACGGCTCGGTGCAGATTGACAACCTGCTCAAGTCCACCGTCGCCGCCGCAACGTTCGAGTTGATCGCCGAGGGCGTGGACTGGACGCTCTCGGTGTTCAAGGACAACTCCGGCGTGGTGGCCTTCGACGACAAGCACGGCGTGTGCATCAAGGTCGAGACGCACAACCGGCCCTCGGCCATCGAGCCCTACGGCGGGGCCGCCACCGGCGTGGGCGGCTGCATCCGCGACGTGATGGGCACCGGCCTGGGCGCCCGGCCCATCGCCAACACCGATGTCTTCTGCGTCGCCTTCCCCGAGGGCTTTGCCATGGGCGAGGCGGGGGCCGCCGCTGCGGTCGAGGTCAAGCCGTGGCCGCTGGGCCACCACGCCCAGGCCCAGAAACTGCCCAAGGGCGTGCTGCACCCGCGTCGCATCCTCACCCAGGTGGTCGCCGGCGTGCGCGATTATGGCAACCGCATGGGCATCCCCACCGTCAACGGCGCTGTGAGCTTCGATGACCGCTACATCGGCAACCCGCTGGTGTTCTGCGGCTGCGTGGGCGTCATCCCGCGTTCCTGCGTCAAGGGCGAGGCCCGGCCGGGCGACCTGATCGTCGCCGTCGGCGGCCGCACCGGGCGAGACGGCGTGCACGGGGCCACATTCAGCAGCGCCGGCCTTGAGAACACCTCCGCCGACGAGTTCGCCCACGCTGTGCAGATCGGCAACGCCATCGAAGAGAAGCGCGTGCTCGATGCGCTGCTTCGCTGCCGCGACGAGGCCGTCGAAGGCCCGCTGTACACCGCCATGACCGACTGCGGCGCCGGCGGGTTCTCCTCGGCAGTGGGGGAGATGGGCGGCAAACTGGGCGCCACCGTCAAACTCGAGGCCGCGCCGCTGAAGTACGACGGCCTGTCGTACACCGAGATCTGGATCTCCGAAGCCCAGGAACGCATGGTGCTGGCGGTTCCGCCCGCCAACGTCGACCGTCTCAAGGCCATCTGCACCGAAGAGTCCGTCGAGATCGCCGTCCTTGGCACCTTCGGCACACCCCAGCGCGACCTGGTGCTCACCCACCGGGGCGGCGAGGTTGGCCGGCTGGCGATGGACTTCATCCACGACGGCATCCCGCAGCCCGTCCGCCAGGCCAGTTGGCCGCCGACGCCCCCGCCGCCCGCTGCGGCCGGTCCGGCCACCGCCCCCGCGGCCGTCCGCGTGCTCAGCGAGCGTGTGCACCTCAAGGACGCCCTGCTCGGCCTGCTCAGCCATCCTGAGATCGCCAGCAAGCACTGGATCATCCGCCAGTACGACCACGAGGTCCGGGCCGACACCGTCGTCAAGCCCCTGGTCGGCCCGCGCGGGCAGGGGCCCGCCGACGCCTCCGTGCTCGCCCCGGTGGCCGGCAGCAACCGGGGCATCGCCATCGGCTGCGGTTTGGCGACGCCCATCGGCGATGCGGCCTTGGGCGGCGACCCGTACTTCATGGCTCTGGCAGCCATTGATGAGGCCGTCCGCAACCTGGTGTGCGTCGGGGCCGATCCGTCCCGCATCGCCATCCTGGACAACTTCTGCTGGCCCTCCTGCTCGCGCCCGGCCAACCTGGGGGCCCTGGTGCGGGCCTGCGCCGGGTGCTATGACGGCGCCAAGGCCTACCGCACCCCGTTTGTCAGCGGAAAGGACTCGCTGAACAACCAGTTCACCGGAGAGGACGGCCGCGTGATCGAGATCCCCTACACGCTGCTGATCACCGGCCTGGGCATGGTGACCGACGTCAACGCCGCCGTCACCAGCGACGCCAAGAAGCCCGGCAACCGCCTGCTGCTGGTCGGCGGGCTGGCCAGCCACTTCGGCCGCCTCGGCGGCAGCCGGCTGCAGCAGCGCATCGGCCTGCCCACCGGCAGCGACGCGGCCATGCCCACGCTGGACCTGACCACCGGCCCGGCCGCCGCCCGCGCCGTCGCCGCCGCCATCGCCCGCGGCTGGGTGGCCTCGGCGCACGACGTTTCCGACGGCGGACCGCTGACCGCCGTCGCGGAGATGCTCATCGGGGCCGTCGCCCCCCCCCCCGGCAAGCCGCTGGGTGCCAAGGTGAACCTGGCCGGCGTGAGCAGCGACCCGCTGGCCGCCGCCTTCGGCGAGGCGCCCAGCCGCTACGTGCTGGAAGTGTCGCCGACGCACGCCGCCGCCGCCGCTGCGCACTTCGCGGCCACCGGCATCGCCTGCATCGACATCGGCGTGCTGGATGGCAGCGGTCTGCTGGCGGACGATGCGGGAGAGCTTTCGGCGGCGGCGGGCGATCTGGTCTCGGTGTGGCGCAAGCCGCTGGACTGGTAAGCCGGGGGCTCGCCTGCGGCAGGTTCGAGGATCGATCAGCAAGCAAGGGCACACGATGATTTCAGGGAATAGAGCACCATTCAGCCGCCGCCGGGCCCTCCGACGGCCACACCGGGGGCAGGCATGAACGAGCACACCCCAAGTCCTGCCGGACCGCTGGCGATTCCCAGCCATGTGGCTCATGCAGCCGTGCCCACGCCGCCGCCGGGCCTGCTGGTGGAGGTGGCCTGGGAGGTGTGCAACCAGGTCGGCGGCATCTATCAGGTGCTCAAGAGCAAGGCCCCGCTGATGGTCGAGCGGTGGGGCGAGCGGTATTGCATGGTGGGCCCGTGGATGGGCCACGCCTCAGCGCTGGACTTTGAGGAGACCACGCCCACCGGCTGGATCGGCCGGGCCGTGATGGCCCTGCGGGCCGAGGGCCTGCAGGTGCGGCACGGCCGCTGGATGATCTCCGGCAAGCCCCGCACGCTGCTGATCGAGCACTGGCAGGGGCAGCCCGCGACCAACGCGGCCAAGTTCCGCCTCTTCGCCGATCATGCGCTCAGCGTGCCCTCAGGCGACGCCCTGGTCGACGGCGTGGTCAGCTTCGCCGACGCGGTCCGCCGTGTGTTCGAGAAGCTCGCCGAGCACGCCGGCACCGGCCCCACCGGCACCGACAAGGTCAATGGCGTCACGCCGATCATTGGGCACTTCCATGAGTGGATGGGCGGCCTGGCCATCCCCATGATCCGCCGCCAGAACCTGCCGGTGGCCTGCGTCTTTCAGACCCACGCGACGCTGCTGGGCCGCTATCTGGCCAGCAACGACGATGCGTTCTACGACCGCCTTGCCTGGGGCACGATCGATCATGCGGGCGAGGCCAAGCGGTTCAATATCGAGTTCCAGCATCTGGTCGAACGCGCCTGCACCCACGGCGCCCACGTGATGACCACCGTCAGTACCATCACCGGCGAGGAGTGCGACGGGTTGCTGGGCCGCGCCCCGGACGTGGTGCTGCCCAATGGACTGGACATCAACCGCTACAACGTCGGGCATGAGTTCCAGACGCTGCACGCCGGGTACAAGGAGCGGATCCACCGCTTCACCATGGGGCATTTCTTCCCCAGCTACGCCTTTGACCTTGACAAGACGCTCTACTTCTTCACCTCCGGCCGCTTTGAGCCCCGCAACAAGGGCTTTGATCTCTGCCTTGAGGCGATGGCCCGGCTGAACGCCGAGCTCAAAGCCGCCAATCTGGGCATCACCGTGGTGTTCTTCATCATCACGCGAAGGCCCACCCGCAGCCTGCACCCGCAGGCGCTCCACACGCGGGGCGTGCTCAACGAGTTCCACTGGGTCTGCAACGAGATCATGAAGAACATCGGCGAGCGCTTGTTCAAGATCGGGGCAGCCGGGGCCCGCGTGAACCTTGAGGACATGATCGACGAGTACTGGCGGCTCCGCTATCGCCGTACCCAGCAGGCCATCAAGTCCTCCGGGCTGCCCCCGGTCACCACCCACGTGATCGAGGATGACGGCGAGGACCCTGTGCTGGAGCAGATTCGCAACGTCTGGCTGTTCAACCGGCACGACGATCCGGTCAAGGTCGTCTACCACCCCGACTTCATCAACCCCACCAACCCGCTCTGGGGCATGGAGTACGACGAGTTCGTGCGGGGCTGCCACCTGGGCGTGTTCCCCTCCGCGTATGAGCCGTGGGGCTACACCCCGCTGGAGAGCGTGGCCATGGGCGTGCCGGCGGTCACCAGCGATCTGGCCGGTTTCGGCAGCTACGTCGCCGCTCAGCACCGCAACCATGACAGCCCCGGCATGTGGGTGATCCGCCGCCGGGGTCGTGAATTTCATCAGTCCGCCGCGGATCTGTGCCGCTGCATGCTGGAGTACTGCCGGATGGACCGGCGGGGCCGCATCTCGCTGCGCAACCAGGTTGAGGCGCAGAGCTGGATGTTCGACTGGTCGGTGCTCGGACACGCCTATTTCAAGGCCCACGATCTCGCTTTGGAGCGGGGCTTCGGTTATCGCTGAACTGCCGCCCGGCCCTCACCTGCACGCACTGCCGGGGCTGTGTCGCTCACCGGCCGATGCGAATGGGCCGCCGGATGCGAGACAGGCCGCGGGTGCTGTCAACCGGATTCGCTGCGGGCAGGCGCCGGCGGGGATGTGCACCCGCGTGATGATGCCCGCGACCAGACCGTGCCGCCGTGGCGAACACCCAACGATGGTCGCATGGCCCAATCGTTGGGGTTGCGGTCGTTGGATTGACAGCGGACGCCCATGGGTGAACATGGTGGTCGCAGTTCGAAGACAAGCCAAAGACAAGCGGCGGCGGACCAGTGCCTGTCGGCCATCAAGTGGGCGGCCGGTGCTCCGCAACTGCAGACAGTTCCGTGAGGCTGCCGTCGGTTGTGAGAGTCGACAGTTCACGCCTGGAGCGCAGACGCGTGTCACCGGGTTCTGCATGAACATCAACGGGGCAGTCTGGAAGCGGGTCACGGGCGGCCGGCAGTCGATTGACAGGCGTCCGCAGTAACGCATTTCGTATCCGCTGGGCCTCCTCCAACGATTCGCAACGATCACCGGTACAGGCGGATGCCGCCGCCCAAGTGGGCAGCTGGCGACTCTTTGAACATGCGGTCCGCGGGCATCTCCCACGTGCGGTGTTCATCATGTCGGCTACGTGAGGCGTCCGCCCGCAATCGGGCTCTATGACCGGCCCGCCACGCACACGATAAACCCATCGTCGTCCTCCAGGTCCCCCCCGTCGCGGAGCGGCATCGCCAGATACCGCCCGTCGCTGTCCTGAGCATCCGGAAGCGTGCCGTACACCGTCGGCGTCCGCAGCCCGGCCTCGTGCATGGCATCGGTCAGTTCCGGCACGCTCCACAGCCGCCAGCGATACACAAACGCGTCCGTCCGCTCCTGCACCACCTCGCCCCCGGTCTGCACGCGAAAGTGCAAGGCGCACACCACCCTCCCGCTCAAGGGGTCCGCCGAACGCTGCTCCCAGGTGTAGCGGATGCGATCTCGTCCCGTCTCGTCCACCGGCACCACCCGCTGCACGCTGCCCGTCCGCCAGGCTGACGGCCCGCCATAGGTGTCGCACACCATCACGCCGCCGGGGGCCAGCCTCGCCGCACACCGCTTCAGATACGCAACCAGATCGGCCCGCTGGTGAATCTCACCGATGGAAAAGTTGCCCACAAACAGCACGTCCAGACGGGCGATTCCCGGCGGTTGCACCTGCTCTGTGGGCGTGCGCAACGCATCGCCGTGCACGATCCGCAGCCGCTCGCCGGCCCAACCGCCCAGCGCAGCCAGACGCTCCAGCGGGGCCGGGTCCAGATCCAGCGCTGTCGCCGTCGAGCCCGGCACCATGTCCAGCCAGGCGCGGCTCAGCGCCCCCGAGCCGCAGAAGTCCTCGCCCAGGTGGTGTGGTTCGCCGCCGTGGATCCCCAGCAGCAGCTTGACCGCAGCCTGCGGGTTCTGCACGCAGCGTTCGTACAGGTCCAGGTCGGTCAGGTCATACGCCGGCGCAGCGGTTCCGCCGGACGAACGCCCAGTGGCGACCCTTGTCTTGGCAGCGGGCTTGCGGGCCATGGAGCGAGTTCCAGATCACCGGCATCAGGCCATCCGTACCCAGCGGATCAGCGTGCGGAAATCCGGCGGCTTGCCGTACATCAGCACGCCGATGCGGAAGATCTTCGCCGCCGCCCACGCGGCGAACACCGCCGTGGCCACGCCCAGCACCACCGTTGCCGGGTACTGCCAGGTGGGAATCGGATCCGACCCGCCCAGCCGGATGACCATCACAAACGGCGACAGCCCCGGGACGAAAGACAACGCCGTCGCGAGCCCGGAGTTGGGCGCCCGGCTGATGGGCATGACCAGCAGCCAGGGCAGCATCACGATGGCCATCACCGGGGTCTGCAGCGTCTGGGCCTCGCGCATCTCGTTCACCGCCGAGCCCACCGCCGCCATCATCGAGGCGATCACGAAGAACGCCAGGAAGAAGTAGACCACCAGCCACGCCAGCTTGTACAGCGGCACCAGATCAATCGCCGCCGCCGCCACCAGCCCGGCCACCCCCAGCCCGCCGAACACGCCCAGCATCAGCATGGCCACGCACATCTGACCGACGATCTTGCCCACCATGAGCTGCATCGGTGAGACCGCCGACAGCAGCACCTCCATGACGCGTGAGCCCTTTTCCTCCACCACAGCGGTCATCAGATACGCCCCGCCGGTCATCACGCTCATCATCAGCAGGATCATGAACGCGAAGGGGATCATCAACTGCAGGGGCCCGAGGCTGGTCTTCTCGCCGTCCTTGGACAGCGAGATCGGCCGGGGCGAGGGCGTGTCCATCAGGGCGCGGATGTCGTCGGCGGTCAGGCCGCCGGCCCGCAGCCGGCTGTCGCTGGCCAGCCGCGTGTCCACGATGCCCCGGCCGATCGACCGGCGGAGGGACTCCTGGATTTCAAAGTCCAGTTGCGGGTGCACGAACAGTTCGAACTGGCCATAGGCCAGCCGGCCCTCGGGCGTACGCGCCGGGTCGCGAACGGCGCCGGCCGGAATCACCGCCAGGGCCAGCAGCGGGGTCGGGCCCTGCTGCTCGCCGGTGGCGCGGATCTGCGCCACGGTGATCTCTTTCTTGAGCGCCTCGATGTCCGCATCCGGGCCAAAGGCCTCAGGCGTCAGGCTGGTTCGCGAGGCCTGGGCCTGCTTGGCCTGCTGCTCAACCGCCTGGGCGATCTGCTTGCTCTGCGCCTCCGGCAGGTTTAGCCGCGAGGCCTGATCGGCCGCCAGCTTGCCCACCTGCTCGGCCACATCGCCCTCGCCGGCGTTGCCGGATGAAAGCCGCTTGAGCACCGCCTCGCTGGCCGTGCCCGACGCGTCCACCACGGCGATGCGCCCCTGCACCGCCGGTGGCTTGGCCCGGGCGGCCAGCGTGCCCCCCAGGATCGCCACGCCGATCATCACCGGCACCAGCAGCACGCCGATCAGAAAGCCCTTGGTGAACACCACCGAACGGAACTCTCGCCACGCGACCAGCAGGGTGCGTCTCATATCACTCGCCTCCTTCCGCGCCGCTGTCGGCCGCCACTCCGCCCGCCGCCAGCACCGAGCGGTCCAGCCGCTCGCCGCTGGTCCGCTCCACCAGTTCGATGAACACTTCTTCCAGCGACACCCGCTTGATCTCAATCCGCCGCAACGCCACCCGGCCCAGCGCCGCCGCCATCGCCCCCTGAGCGTCGGCCCCGTCGGGCAGCAGCAGTTCCAGCACGCCGCGAGACGAGCCTGTGCCCGCCACCGCCTGCACCTGCCCCAGGTCCGCCAGGCGGGCGGCCGCCTCGCGGGTGTCGCCCACCGGCTCAATCAGCAGGCTGCGATTATCGTATCTCGCGGTGATCTGCTGCAACGATCCGTCGAGCACCTTCCGCCCATTGTGGATCATGAAGATCTGGTCGCACAGGCTCTCGGCCTCGAACATCGCGTGGGTGGAGAAGATGATCGTCCGCCCCTCCCGGTGCTGCTCATCGATCAGCGACCGAAGCAACTTGCGGTTCACAGGGTCCAGCCCGCTGAAAGGCTCATCCAGGATCACCATGTCCGGCTTGTGGATCACCGCCGCGATGAACTGGATCTTCTGCTGCATGCCCTTGGAGAGTTCCTCGCACTTCTTGCGATACACCTCCGGCAGGCCGACCTTCTCCAGCCACCCCCGCACCAGGTTCTCCGTAGCCGAAGCGTGCACGCCCTTCAGCCGGGCGATGTAGGTCAGGAACTCCCCGACGCGCATCTTCTTGTACACCCCGCGTTCTTCGGGCAGGTAGCCGATGCGGTCCTTGCTCTCCAGGGCGCTCTCCCGCCCCAGCACGCGGATCTGCCCGGAGTCCGGGAAGATGATCGACATCACCATGCGGATGGTGGTCGTCTTGCCGGCGCCGTTGGGGCCGATGAAGCCGCACAGGCTGCCGGTGGGAATGGTCAGATCCAGCGCTTCAACGGCCACCTTGGGGCCGAAGCGCTTGTTGACCCCGCGAATATCAATGGCCGTGGTCATGGTGGGCAGTGGGCGTTGAGTGTGGCGGGCAGATTGGGGCGGGCG
>Ga0209972_10000253_pt1 | contig 53618 bp, 39 predicted proteins | sample NOAtaG_7_FD_187302 | JGI IMG/M metagenome (GOLD analysis project Ga0209972, IMG submission 187302) | Freshwater lake microbial communities from Lake Erie, under a cyanobacterial bloom - NOAA_Erie_Diel1S_2200h metaG (SPAdes) (version 2) | ecosystem: Environmental > Aquatic > Freshwater > Lake ... | reverse complement strand
CGTCCCCCTGCGGTACTCCTCCAATCGAGGAAGCCGTTGTTCAGCGATCATCGGATTATATCCATTATATTTTTTTCTATTGGATTAGACTTTGGCACGGTTTTCTTATCAAATTAAGAAAAAATGTAATTAGATGAAAAAGGCGCCTAACTGGGTGCAGGGAGAATCAAACAAACTACTACTGCGAGAGGCCCTGCCCAATCTGGCAGGGATGGAAACCCGGGCTTCACTCACACGGTCAAGATTGCTTACGCCAATCAGATGCTTGGCAATTCGATGGAATGCCCAATTATTGTTCACTGTTAATTGTACGACTATGAAAAACTTAATGGAGCAAAGTGGTATGGAAAAAGGACGGGCCCCTGCGGTATTTGCGCGGGGCAGGGGTTATCCAGGAGGTTGGAAGTGGCCTTTCCTACTGCTGTTTTGGTGGATTGGGGTGGTTGGCCCGTTATGGTCGCAGTCGCAGGCCCCCTGTGCAATAACTTGCCTTGCCAACGACCCGAATTTTCCTTTGGTGATTGATCCGGGGGATAGCTGCAGATCCACATTGACATTTTCGATGTTTATGTTCATCACGGGCTGCCCGGGGGATAAAACCCTTGCAGTCAGGGGCGGCGGCGGGCAAATTATTGCCACAGGGATTAATTCCGTATCGGTCAATCTTACCTCGCAGATTGGTCAGCAACTGGAGGTAACGGTGGTGGATGTAGGCACGGGGATTACCTGTGTAGGGTTTGCGCGGATCCTGGATCGGACAGCGCCGGTCATCATGTGCAGGGATACTGTTTTACCTTGCAGTGCTGATACCAGTGTTGCTGTATTGGGCAGGCCACGGGTCGTGGAAAACTGCGATGCTTCGGTTGTATTAACCTATTCGGATCAGGTTCAGAATTTGTCGTGCGGCGACACCTCTGCGATTATCCTGCGCACCTGGCTTGCCCGTGATGCCTCCGGTAACAGGGATACCTGCATTCAAAGGATTGCCCTCCGGCGCGCGGTACTGGCAGATGTAGTTTTTCCGAGGGATACCACGATAAGCTGTACCACACCAGCCAACGACCCCTTCCGGTTAGGATTCCCGTCGTGGTCGGCAAATCAGATCGTCAATGGCGGCGGGCTATGCCGTTTTGTAATCCGTTTCAGAGATGAGACCACCCAGACCTGTGGTTCTGCGGGAAGGGTGATTGACCGGATTTGGACAGTCGAAGATCTTTGTGCCTTACAGACCCGTACGGTCAGGCAGACGATAAGGATAGTGGATAATATCGCTCCGGTAATCCAGTGCCCGCCCACTAAAATTGCCTATACCTTACCTGGCGAGTGTTTTTCAACCGTTAACCTCGACCGTCCGACTGTATCGGACGGATGCGACCCCAGCGCAACTTTTTTAGTTACTACGTCGTATGGACAGGTGGGGCTTGGCCCACACTTTAACGTGCCTGCCGGCACCCATACCATTACCTATACGGGAGTTGATGCATGCCTGAATACAGCGGTTTGTCAGACGACCCTTCGGGTACTTGACGAAGAGCGGCCTATCGCAATTTGCGATGATGAAATCGTTATTGCGCTCAACCAACATGGCAAAGCTTTTTCTGCAGCCAGGACCTTTAACGAGGGTAGTCGCGATAATTGTGTGGGCACGCTGTATTACAAAATTCGTCGTATGACCACGAACGGTTGTGGTGGAGCGAACGGGGATGATTCCTCGCTTCCGGGCTATCAGGAATGGTTTGACGACCTGGTTCAGTTTTGTTGTGAAGATGTAGGGACAAAAGTCCAGGTGATTGTGAGGGTTTATACGGTTAATCCTGGTCCGGGACCAGTAAACCCTTTAAGGGAAGAACCGGGCGGCGATCTGTTTGGCACTTTTAACGAGTGTATGTCCCTTGCACAGATCAAAGACCCTTTTCCGCCACAGTTGTATTGCCCGGCGACGGATACTGCAGAGTGTGTTGAAGACCTTTCCAACCTTGCCCGTTACGGGAGCCCGGTGCTCTTATCTGGTTGTGGTTCGAGGCTGGATTCCTCCGTCGTAACAACCCTGGACAACTGTGGGCGGGGGATGGTGCGCCGGACGTTTACTGCCACGAACCCGCAGAATTTGACCACTACCTGTACCCAGGTCATTATGGTGGAAAATAACCAGCGGCTCACGACCCAGGATATCACGTGGCCCCGGAATACAACTTTGAGTACTTGTGGAGTATCTATAGAGCCGGGGAATTTACCCACAGGGTCCCAGCGTCCGCAAATTTCGCGTCAGCCTCCGTGTGGGTTGATCGGGATTTCTTACGAGGACAAGACTTATAACCTGGTTGCGAGCGCTTGTTATACGGTCCACCGTACCTGGACGCTGATTGACTGGTGTCTTTTTGACCCCTCAAAGTCCACGACGTTAGGTAAATTTTCTTATACCCAGATCATTGAAATTGCCGACAGGCAGCCACCAAATTTTGTTTGTCCCGGCGACATTACGGTACCTGCAACGAATGGTTGTGCTTCAGGGCAGGTAACTTTACCGGCATTGGTAGCTGCGGATAATTGCAGCCCGCAGATTACAATCAGCCATGATTCGCCATTTGCCGCTTCTCCGGGAGCCAATGTAAGCGGTACCTATCCGTTGGGTTCGACGGTGGTGACCTATAGGATAGCTGATGGTTGTGGGAATCTTGCCGTATGTAAAATACGAATCAACGTGGTGGACCAAAAACCACCTGCGATCCTTTGTATCGAGGGATTGTCCACCTCGGTCGCACAGATGCCCGGGGGGATTATGGCTATGGTAGATGCGAAAACTTTTGATAAAAATACTTCTGATAACTGCACCGCCAATGCAAATATCCGGTTTTCTATACGCAGGCCTGCACCCAACCAGACGATCCCGCCAACTGCAAGGCAAATAACGTTCGATTGCTCGGATCTTGGCTTGCAGCCCGTAGAAGTGTGGGCAACGGATGAGTCCGGCAACAGTACATTTTGCCTGACGAGCATACGGATCACGGATTTTAGCAATGTTTGTCCACCGGATATTGGATTGGGTAATGTTGCAGGCGCGATCAGTACAGAGAAGGGCGATAAAGTTGAAAAGGTATCCATGGTCGTGAGAGCGGATAAACCTATGCAGGTGCTTACCGACGTCCAGGGAGTTTTCAAGTTAGCCAATATTCCGTTCGGCCAGGATTACACGATTGTCCCTCAGCGCAATGATGATCTGCTGAACGGTATCAGTACGCTGGATCTTGTACAGATCAGCCGTCATATCCTGGGGCTACAGCCGTTTACTTCCCCTTATCAGTGGGTAGCAGCTGATATTGATAAATCGGGTACGGTTTCGACCAGTGATATTATCCGCCTGCGCAGGCTGATTCTGAATTTAGAAACATCGCTGCCCAATGGCAATACTTCCTGGCGCTTTGTTGATGCGAATTATAAGTTCCCGACTACGGGTAATCCCCTAACGAAATCTTTTCCCGAGACCGTCAATTTCAATAACTTCAGGGAAAAGGATGCTAAGGTAAATTTTGTTGCGGTTAAAGTGGGAGATGTAAATGGATCGGCAATCCCCAATAGCCTGATGCAAAGCGAAAGTCGTACTACGGGAGGGGAGATGGTCATCCGGGTCAGAGACAAAGTATTCCGGGCAGGTGAAACGTTTACGGTGGACCTGGTGTCCTCCGATATCGGTAAAGTATCGGGCTATCAGTTTACCCTGGATTTTGATGAGCGCCTGCTGGAATTGGCCGGTATGGATTTCGGCAACCTTCCGGACGTAGGACTGGAGAATTTTGGGTTTGGGGCGATCGCAGAGGGGCGTATTTTGACGAGCTGGAACAAGGGGGCGTCCACTGTTCCTTCAGGGGATGTGGTGATGTTCAAATTGACTTTTAAGGCAAAGCGCAATTCCGACCTGTTCAATGCACTGGCGATTACCGATACACCGACCCGGGCAGAGGCGTTCAATCCGAAATCCGAGCTGATGCAGGTGTTGCTCAAAATCATAGACGCCCAAGGCGCTGTACGCGAGGAAGGGGGGTTCGAGCTACTCCAAAACTTCCCCAACCCCTTTAGCGAAAAGACTTACATCGGGTTTAACCTTCCCAAAGCGGCTCCTGCAGCGCTGCGGATTTTCGATATGTCGGGAAGGTTAGTATATACCCATCAGGGTAATTTTGGAAAAGGATACAATGAGATACAGATTGACAAGACACAATTCGGCCTGAACCATGGGATTTTTTATTACCAATTGTCATCAGAAAGTTTTAACGCAACGCGAAAGATGATCATGAATACTGAGCGATAAAGTATTGAAGAGACAGCTTTTCATAGTTATTAATTTGTACAGAAAGGAGGCGGGGCCATTTAGGCCCTGCTTTTTTATTTGTCGCAGTCTCAGGAAAAGTGTGATCTGATATTCGCTAAAAACAGACTTGTTGGGTCCGTACAGCGGAAGAATTGCTTTTTTAGCCCGCGATTATTTCGACGTAGCGCGTCCAATACCTATATTTGATCAGAATTGTTGAATGGGTCTGAATGGTGGGAAAACAGCCTTTTTGTCCTGTGCCTGTTCCGGCTCAAAGCCCCGGTTATCTATTCAATAGCGTATCGCCATGGCAAGCAGACATGAATTAGGGAAACGAGGGGAGCAGATTACCGTAGATTGGATGTGTGCGCACGGGTATGAAATCCTGGAGCGCAACTGGAGGTATCATCGGGCGGAAGTGGATATTATTGCCCGTTTTGGGGGGGTATTGGTATTCGTTGAAGTTAAAACCCGGCGTTCGGAACGGTTTGGTGCTCCTTTTGCCTTTGTCGGGCATAAAAAACAGCGATTTTTAGCCAGTGCGGCCTCGGCTTATGCGAGTAATCCGGACTTTTCAGGTGAAATCCGCTTTGATGTATCGAGCGTTCTTTTTTCCGGCAAGGATTTCCACGTCGAATATCTTGAAGATGCATTTTTCCCCGCCTGAGAGGGGGCTTAGGGCAGGGCATTTTTTTTATTCAGGCCAAAGAGCAGCACGTCGATGGGCTCCCCGCTTTTTTTGAGGTATTCCCCCCGCAGGTCGCCTTCGCGGATAAATCCGAAACGGCGTGCAAGGCGATGGACGGCAGTATTATCGGTACTGGCTACCAGGGTAATTTTTTCCAGGCCGAGCTGCTGGAAGCCAAAAGGCAGCAAAACACCGAACACTTCGCTCATCAGCCCCGTACATTGATATTGTTTGTCTATGAATCCATTCAACCGGGCTTTTGGCAATTCCCATTGAACGGGGTCGAAAGCGGCATAACCGATCATTTGTGCGCGCTCTTTGTCCCAAACCACAAAATGGAAGGCCTCCTGGAGCAACCATGCCGCAAGCTTTCGGCGGACGAATATTTCCGCTGTTGTTACATGGTCAAAATCTGGGAAAAGTGAAGGGTGCATATCCTCCAACAACCCGGTATTTGCCCGGGCAAGTTCAAATAATGCAGCCCCTTCTTGTTCCCGCAACCGCCGTACGACAGTCCTTCGCGTAATGATTACGGTCTCAAGGTCAAAAAGTGCAGTCTTCATAGCTAATGAAATGATGTTTAATTTGTGGCCGGACAGATCGCCGCTGCGTTGATCCGGTCTGATCGGTATAAAAAGCCTCGCGGCTGTTCTTTGACGGTGCAAGCCGGCAGGTGATTTAAGGGACAGGCGCTCCAAAAAAATTCTGCCGGGAGCACAAGGTTTTCTTTTTATTTATACGAGTCCGGAATCATCGCGGGCAAAAAATAGTGCTTTTCCCCACGATGCCGACCTTTAACAAGGAGTCAGGCAGCGGTACACCTTGAATACGTCCCCGATTTCTTTGCCGAATGGTTAAAGAACTTCAAGGTGGTTTTCTCTTGAAAAAAGGTGTACCTTTTAAACGAACGACCACAAATTAAGTACAAAAAATTTTATTAAAAAAAGAATATTTAATCTTTTTTGTTTTATATTTGACCTTGTATTAAAAAGCCCATTTCCACAAGCCCCCGTCCAATAGAATTGTCATGAATTGGCGGGAATTTCCATTGTTCAAAATTTTTCCGGCTTTTTTCCTGGGTATCCTGTTTGCTGCGCGGATTGTTCCGGCGGTCTATCCATCAAGATTTTTCCAGGTTTTAGCCGGGATCGCAATTTGCGGTATGCTGATCGGCATGACGCGGCCCTTTGCCCGTCGCAATGCCTGGCTATTTGTTTTCTGGTTTCAGGCGGCATTTTTTTTACTTGGGGCATGGCGGTATTCGTCTGTCAGCGATGAGCGGGTTTCGGGTGGCCTCAACCGGATGGTGGGAAAGGCGACACAGGTACTCGCTGTGGCGGAAGAAGTTCGGCAGGGGGGGAGCATATATAAAATTACGGCCAGGTTAAGTACGGTTATAGATACTAAAGGGTATGCTGTACCGGAGCACGGGAAGGTGATGTTGTTTTTAGAGAAATGTCCGGGTTTTGTGCCTGTTGCGGGGAACTTGCTGAGCGTTCGGGGGAGGCTTGCCATAATCGGGGATAATCCCAACCCCGGGGCATTCAACTATGCTGCTTATCTGCGAGGGAAGCGGATTTACCAAAGTATTTATGCGAAGTCGGGAGATTGGGCAGTTTTTCGGCAGGAGGGGTCGGGATTACCGGGTCGCTGGCTGATGCGCTGCCGGCGGTATTGCCTTGATCGCCTGGGCACTGCGTTGCCCGGGGAGATAGAATATGCGATTGGGGCGGCATTATTACTGGGTAACCGGGAAAAAATGGACAATGAGGTTCGGGATATATTCAGTCATACGGGAGCAATGCACATTTTAGCGGTTTCCGGGTTACACGTGGGTATGATTGCCTGGTGCCTGGGCAAGCTGCTTCAGTGGGTGCCGACGAGGGGCAGATGGTCAAAAGGGGTCGTTCAGGTTACTGGGATATGGGCATACGCACTTTTATGCGGTTTGGGGGCATCAGTTGTCCGGGCCGCAGTGATGTTCAGTTGGTTCACCCTGGGTAAGGCACTTGGCCGGCCGGTAAATATCTGGAATACCCTTGGCGGATCTGCATTTATCCTGCTGCTGACAGAACCCTTATGGATATTTGATATTGGGTTCCAATTATCGTTTATGGCCGTTGCCGGGATCGTACTATTTGAGCCAGCCATATACAGGGCCTTATACTTTCGTAGCCGGCCGATGGACTATCTGTGGAAGTTGACGGCGGTTGGCCTTGCAGCGCAGCTTGCTACTGCACCGATGGGGATCTATTACTTCCATCAGTTTCCCTTGCTTTTTTGGCTGTCTGGTTGGGTCGCTGTGCCATTAGGGGCGTTATGTCAGGCTCTTGGTGCATTGTATATTATACTGGCGCAGGTTCCCTGGCTGGGTCCTGGAACGGGCGATTTGCTCAATCTTGGTATAAAGGCGATGTACTGGGGCATATACTGGATAGATCAGGTTCCGGGCGCTTGTATCAAGGGTTTGTGGCTAAGTGAATGGGGAGTATGGTGTGCGTGCTTTTGCCTGTTGATGGCCGCCGGGGCAATTTTTTTAGCAGAGAAGCGGGCGGTATGGATAGGAGCAGTTTTGATATTTTTTGCCGGCATTCTGGAATTGCGAAGTGACCTAAGGTCTTTGCGACGGGCGGAGGTCATTTGCTTTGGGATTAGGAAGGCTTCTGCGCTTGAGTTCTTTCAGGGAAGAGCGGTCACGGGATTTTATTCCGGCGACAGGGGGCGTATCGCATCTCAGACAGCGGGGGTTCACCTCCAGGGCCGGGTGCGGTTGAAGGCACAGTTTTCGGCAACGGATACCCGCTGTCATAATAAATCTGGTGTATTGCAAAGGGGGCCGATAGCAGTTTTTGGAGCCACTCGTTTTTTTATCTGGGATGGCGGCGATAAAAAGCAGAGGTTACCTCCACCTGGTGCGGATTATTGGATATTGCGCAATAGTCCATTTCTACCGGCGGGCTTGCCGGAGGATCGCTTTCCGCTCAGAGCAGTTGTTGTTGACGGCAGTAATTCGGCGCGGAGTGTACGCTTTTACCAGCATTATTTCAGTGCGAAAAGTGTGGAGGTGCATTATACCCAGACAGATGGCGCATGGCGCTTAAAACTAAAACCACGAAATCATGAAACGCAATTGGACAAGCTTTGGTTATTTTTCCCCTGGTGAGCGCAGGGGATTACTGATGATTATGATGATGTCAGCGGGTTTATTTTCTTTTCCGGCTGCATGGCTACCTCCCTCCGGTAATGGCAAGATAGCAGAAGAAGACAGGAAATGGCTGGAATCCGGATATCGCAGGTGGCAATCGGAAATTAGCGAGAAGAAGCTGCTCAATCCTGCTAAGAAGGAAAAAATTGCCGTTTTTCGCCATTTTGACCCTAACCGGGTAAGCAAGGAGGAATTGGTAGGGATAGGTATTCCGGGCCGGGTTGCACAGGGCTGGGCGAGATACCTTCAAAAAGGCGGGAGGTTCAGGTCTAAGGACGATGTGCGGAAAATATACGGGATGCAGGAGTCCTGGTTTTTACAGCTCAGGCCCTGGATGCGGTTGCTTCCGCTAAGAGATACTTTTCCCGTATCCCCTGCAAAGCCATTTCGGCAAAAGCCCACGTGTATTTCCTTGGAGATCAATCTTGCAGACTCTGCCACCTGGGAACAATTGCCAGGTATAGGCCCTGTACTTGCCGGGCGCATCGTCCGTTTCCGTAACCGGCTCGGTGGTTTTTATGCGCTTCATCAGGTAGGGGAGACTTACGGGCTGGCTGACTCGGTTTTTCAGCGTATTTTACCTTGTCTGAAGCTCTCTACGGGGTATCAGTATCTGGATATCAACAAAGCGGATGAAAATGAACTGCGCGCCCACCCTTATTTAGGATATAAGCTTGCCAGGATGATCATGGCTTACCGCCAACAGCACGGGGTATTTTCCAAACCGGAGGAGCTTTTCAGGCTTCCATTGATGGATACGCTTACTATGGAACGTCTAAAACCTTATCTTCGCGAATAAAGTATTATATGAACTGGCGTGTGGTCCTTTTCTTTTGTGTTACAATGCTCGGCTGGAGTTGCAGGAGGAGCGGGGATAGCGAAAAAAAACCTTCACACTGGCCTGGTGGGGAATTCAGTGCATACTGGCGGCAGGGGAAGGCAGAACTATCCAGATTTGAACTGACCCAAAACCGCTATCGGGGTAATCATCCCGGGGAGGCGATACAAATTTTTGTGGCAGAAGATTTTTTAACAGACCGGCAGGTAAAAAATGAACGATACAAAGGCCGGCATTCGGCCCCTGTCCTTAAATTGAATGCGATCCATCGGTTTACCACGGGGATTTACGACTATTCGGTGATGAGTTCGGTGTTCTCGCCGATTCGGGCCGATGGGGTGTCATTGCCTTTTAAGCTGACCAACAGCGCTCAGGATTGGTGTGGCCAGACCTTTATGCAGGTAAACCGCCAGAACCAACGCCTCAAGATTATTTGGAATGCATATTTTGAACTCGAAGGAGATGCCGGGATCTCTTTACCCGTTGTTCCAATGGAAGACGGGATCTGGGGCCAGATCAGAATGAACCCCGGCGCATTACCCAGAGGTAGGTTCCAAATATTGCCTGCCCTGGCGTATTTTCGCCTGATGCACATCCCAGTCAAAGTGTACGAGGCAGAAGGCAAAATTTACGCATATAAAGGGGGGCGTTTTCCCGGTACCCGACTGGAAGTATATCGGCTATATTATCCTGAATTGCAGCGCACCCTGGAAATTATGTATGAAGAAATGCCTCCCTACCGGATTGCCGGTTGGGAGGAAACGCATCCATCGCTTGGGGATAAAAAAATGCGGAGTACGGTTGCGATAAGGACACATTCGCTCTTGAACCCATATTGGCAATTTAATAGCCTTGCGGATATGCCCTGGAGGGATTCTTTGGGTGTACGTGGTTTTCCTGGGCTAAAAATGCAAAAATAGGATATGTACTGCGAACGACCGGGAAGGTTAGCATTTGGGAGGCGGCACTGCTGAAAATCGTTTTACCTATTTTTGCTGATGGAAATGCTGATCTGTAGCAAAAAAGATATATTTTCACTCGACTTGTTGCTGCGGATCAGCTCGGTGGGAAAAATGCACTGTTTTTTTGTCCACACAGGGGCTTTTTAAGGGAAAATGACCCTGATGTATGATCGGAAGAAGGTATGGTGTGGGTACAAAAAACTATTTTTGACCTGCGATAACCATGTCGTAGCAAGTCAACTTTATATACTGGCCCAGGAGCGCAACAAACCGATGGAGTGGCATGACAAATTTTGATAATTTTTTCAAATCGGCGTTTACCGTTGATAATGTGATTTTTGGATTCGACGAAGGGGATTTGAAGGTATTGCTGATCAAAAGAGCGGAAGAACCCTTTTTTGGCTACTGGGCCTTGCCCGGGTACTTTGTTTATCCGGACGAAGACCTCGATACGGCAGCAAACCGCGTCTTGTACGAGCTGACTGGCCTTCGGGATGTTTATCTCGAGCAGGTGCATACTTTCGGAGCGGTCAACCGGCATTCTTTCGGGCGGGTGATCACCATTGCATATTTTTCCTTAATCAAGATCAGCAATTTTTCGATCCAGCCGGCTTCGATTGCCTCCAAGGCGCAGTGGCATTCTATTTCCCAACTTCCGGAACTCGCTTTTGACCACAGGACCATTCTACAGTCTTGTTTCGACAGATTGAAATGGCTTGCACACTCCAGGCCAGTGGGTTTCGAGCTGCTTCCGCCAAAATTTACCCTCACCGAGCTGCAGCATCTGTACGAGGCAATCATGGAAACGGAACTGGACAAGCGGAATTTCCGCAAAAAAATACTGTCCATGAAGCTTCTGATAGATCTTGAAGAGACGCAGGAGGGGGTTGCGCACCGTCCTGCACGGTTGTTTATGTTTGACCGGAACCGGTATGATGAACTTTTAGAGGAGGGCTTCAGCTTTGAATTAAAAGAGACCCGCAAAAAGGATTACATCCGGGCACGCAGCGGTTCTCCTTCGCACCAGGCCTAATAATGGCGCCCCTTTCCATCGCGTACCACGATCTGCAGCGCTGAAGGATAAAGGTCCCGGTACTTTTTGATGATTGCAGCAATTGCCCCATTATCAGCGGCTGACCTTCGCAAAAAAGGATAGGTAGAGGCATCTTCTGGCTGCCCTTCAATGGATAGCCCTTTATCATCAATAGCGTAGTAGCCGTAATACCCTTTGGGTAGATCAATAGGCTGGCTCAAGGCAAAAATCTCTTGGACCAGTTGCAAAGCCTGATCACTTAGGTTAGGAGAAAAATTGATATACCCCCATATAGACTCGGCCGGCACCCTCAGCAGGTCTTTTTGTTCGATCGACAGGCCATGTTCCGTGTCTAGACGAAGCCGGTACCGGTCCGGCAGAACACTTAGGGTACCTTTATTGATAATCGCACCGCGAAGATCAACCGAAATCGGATAATTTCCGGTCTCGAGCTTTCCCGCAGTAGTTTCGGCAAGGATTTTCCCGGGTTTATAATCGCAGGCAAACGGCGCGGCGATGCGGAGCAGGGAAAGGAGCAGTGCATTCCCCTGATTTCTCCATATATACTGGATGGAGTAGTTGCTGCAGTCGTATTCTTTGATTGTAGAAACCCGCAGGATGAACGACCTGCCATTGGTGTCGAGGGTTTCCTGCATCTGAAGGCTGAATTCTTTAGCAATCTCTGCCACTACAATGGGGGCTTCCCCTTTATCAATGACACAACCTGTAAGTAAAAAAATCGTAAGAATCAATATCGTGTATAGGTGCTGTCGCATCGGGTATCTCTGGCTTAAATGATTACCGTATCTATTAATTTAGTATCAGAGGCTGTTGCCCGTCCGGGTAGGAAGGCAGGTCCTCTCTATGATACATTTATATAACGACAGAAAATCATTTGATGCTGCCTGACATCGAAAGTACCCGGTAAAGACTCCGCAACCCGCTCTGCTTTCGACACAGCCGTCTGACTGTATAAACTTTTGACACCGAAAACAAAGGACGGTAAAGTTGGTGTAATTTCACTACCTTTGCAGCGCTAAGCGGGGCCTTCCACCATTTTCACCCTTGAAAGGCCTCTGAACAAAGAATATTGAAACAACAATGAAGCATATTCGCAATTTTTGTGTGATCGCCCATATTGATCATGGAAAAAGCACCCTCTCTGATCGCCTCCTTGAGATGACAAGTACCCTGGACAGCCGTCAGATGATGGAACAAACCCTGGACAACATGGACCTGGAGCGGGAGCGGGGCATTACAATAAAAAGCCACGCAGTACAGATGTACTATGCCCATACCGATGGTCAGTTATACACGTTCAATTTGATTGATACCCCAGGCCACGTAGATTTTTCCTATGAGGTTTCCCGTTCAATTGCAGCCTGCGAAGGTGCTTTGCTGCTGGTAGATGCAACCCAGGGCATCCAGGCTCAAACGATATCCAACCTCTACCTCGCCATCGAGCATAACCTGGAAATCATCCCTGTTCTCAATAAAATTGATATGGAGAGTGCGATGATTGACGAGGTGTCCGAGCAAATCATTGACCTGATCGGCTGTAAAAAGGAGGATATTATCCTGGCGAGCGGTCGTACCGGACAAGGGGTCGCCGATATCATGAGGGCTGCGGTCGAGCGCATCCCTCCTCCAAAAGGGGACCCTGAGGCCCCGCTGGAAGCCCTCATTTTCGACTCCGTATTCAATTCTTTCCGTGGTGTGGTCGTTTATTTCCGGATATTGAACGGCACTTTGAGGAAAGGCGACAAAGTGCGTTTTTTTAATACGGAAAAAGAGTATTTCGCCGATGAAATAGGAATCCTTCAAATCAACCAGGTGCCTAAGCCAGAGCTTAAGGCGGGGGATGTAGGCTATATTATTACCGGTATCAAAAATTCCAAGGAAATCAAAGTCGGCGATACCATCACGCTTGCCGAGAATCCATGCGAAAAGGCAATCCAGGGCTTCGAGGATGTAAAACCCATGGTGTTTGCGGGTATCTTCCCGATTGAAAACGATGATTTTGAAGACCTTCGCGATAGCCTCGAAAAGTTGCAGTTGAACGATGCCTCCCTGGTTTTCGAGCCGGAAACTTCTGTAGCCCTGGGCTTTGGGTTCCGCTGCGGTTTTCTTGGGATGCTGCACCTCGAAATTATTCAGGAGCGCCTGTCGCGGGAATTCAATATGGAGGTCATCACGACGGTGCCCAACGTATCTTATTATGCTTACACGACCAAAGGTGAAAAACTGATTATCCGTACGCCCTCCGATCTTCCCGATACCTCCAGCCTCTCTGCCGTAGAGGAGCCTTATATCCGCGCCCAGGTGATTACGAAGCCTGAATATATCGGTACGATAATGACCCTGTCTATGGAAAAAAGGGGGGTGTTGGTCCGGCAGCACTATTTGACAACCGACCGGGTCGAACTGACCTTTGAAATGCCACTCGCCGAAATCGTATTTGATTTTTATGACCGGCTGAAATCGATCTCCAGGGGATATGCTTCTTTTGATTATTACCCAATCGAGTACCGGGAATCCGATCTCGTGAAAATGGATATTAAGCTCAACGGGGATAATGTAGATGCGCTGTCCGCGCTGGTACATCGCGAAAAAGCGGAATCTTTTGGCCGGAAGATCTGTAAGCGCCTGAGGGATCTGCTTCCCCGACAACAGTTCATGATCGCCATCCAGGCCGCAATTGGTGCAAAAATCATCGCACGGGAAACGATTTCAGCGCTTAGGAAAGACGTTACGGCAAAGTGTTATGGTGGGGATATCTCCAGAAAGCGCAAGCTGCTGGAGAAACAGAAAGAAGGGAAGAAAAAGATGCGGCAAATCGGCAATGTCGAAGTTCCTCAAAAAGCATTTCTGGAAGTCCTGAAGCTCAATAACTAGCCAGGCAGGGGGTGCGTAGAGAAAGCCTCCAACGAAAAAAAATAGCCTCTTGCCGGGATGGCAAAAGGCTATTTTAGTGTGTCCGCTGATGGAAATTTACCTCCAGCGAAGCGAAACACAGCACCAGGTCGTTGAATTTGACCTTGATTGATCCATGTTTCATAGAAAACCTCTCAAAGCTCCCGGAGTGCCGTTCAGGCAACTCCTTACAGTAATTTCCGCGATCTGAGCAACCAGCCCTGAAGACCCTTACCAGAAACCTAAGTCAGGCCGGCAAGTCAAATGAAGCACCTTCGGGGAGAGTTCATGAACCCTCCGTTGGGCATCCTTTTGACCTGACGGGCATATAGACCCCGGATGGGCGGCTCCGGCATTGCTTAAACCCGGTGATTGCGTGGCGTCATATAGTCGAGGCTTGCGATAATGCCCCCGCCTACAACAAAAGCTCCTAAGACAATGTACAAAATAAGCATGAGACGACCGATTTGAATAATGAACAAGTTTGCTTTCTTCCAAAAATGCAAATGATGTCCATGGGCGTACCGGCCAATTCAGGTCGCGCAGATGTTTATACACCTGTACGAAGCAAAAGTGATGGGATGTGTTACTATTTGGATATGTTCCTATTTCCTGATTGGAATTGGTAGTTGCGAAGATAGGAAAAACTTAAATAAGTAGAATATGATTATGTTCGTTTTTTTTGAAAAAAAATGTCGTAATGGTCGGAAAGCGGCATATATGGGTTTTTAAACGGTATTTGGGTCGTTTTTGCGTGGGATGTAGTGCAGCAGGGCAAGGCTGGGGGAGATTGCCGGGGGGTAAAGCAGCTATTTATCTGGGGTATTTGACCGATCCGGACCCTGTTGATCTGGTAAAGGGGGGATACCCAGTTTGAGTGCGTAGTGATGAATGCCTTTTTTCACCCTGCGGACTTCGTCCCTGAGCTCCGGATAGGTATTGAGGAACTGTGCGATAGCTTTGTCTTCGTCCGGATCTGTTAATCCCAGGATGTATTGATGCAATAACCCGGAGGATAAAAATTTTTCCTTGTCCATTTTGGGTGTTCGGGCTGGGTGGTTTTTGAATTTTCTGAACTAAAACTTATTCATAACCAAATTGTTGCAGAATTGTTTTTCGGTTTCACATAAATTCCGGGGAGGTAGTTTCCGGACGGCGGAGTTCCACCAGGGCCACTTCGGGGAGGATACCGACCCGTCCAGGGTAGCCGAGGAAGCCGAGGCCACGGTTGACGTAGAGGAACTGCCGGTCTTTTTCATAGAGCCCTGCCCATTGTTTATAGAGGTATTTGATCGGGCTCCACTTGAAGAAGCCGGGGATTTCCACTCCAAACTGCATGCCATGGGTATGGCCGGAAAAGGTAACTGCAATATCTTTGAATGCTTTATTAACTTCGAGGTCCCAATGGGAAGGGTCGTGTGAAAGCAGTAGCTTCAAGTCTGCACCTTCGGTACCTTGCGATGCACCGGAGAGGTCGCCGCGTTTGGGAAAGCGGAGGTGGGCGGAGTGGTTTTCCACGCCGATCACAGCGATTTTAGATCCATTAACTTCGACCATCCGATTTTCGTTGAGCAGGAGTTCCCAGCCAAGACCCCGGTGGATGTCTTTGAGTTGTTGGAAATTGTCATTTTTTGCAGATTCGGATTCCCAGTCGGAGTAGTCGCCATAATCGTGGTTGCCGAGGATAGAAAAAACACCATGTTTTGCCTTGATTTTGTCAAATACGTCCATGAACGGCAACATCTCATCGGAGCGGTTGTTGACGAGGTCACCGGTAAAAAAAACAAGGTCCGGTTGTTGCGCGTTGATAAGTTCAATTGCTGCCTTCACAGGTTCTTTGAAGGTGAAACTTCCGGAATGAATGTCGGAAATTTGGATGATGCGGAGGCCTTCAAGTGCTTTGGGTAACCCTTCCAGTGCTATAGTTGTACGGAAGAGGCGGTAGCGGTAGGGGTTTCGCAGCATTCCGTAAGTCATTGAAAAGAAGGGGATACTGCCGATCAATAACCCGAATTGAGTAAGGAATTTTGATCGCTGCGGATTGAAGGAGGTGGTAATTTGAAAAATACCGCCGATCCAATGGAGCAGTCGCCGAAAGTCGTCAATGGCCAGGAAAGGCAGGACGAGCATTTTAGACAGATAAGCGATAAAGATGAACGTCCTGAAATAAGTAACGACGTGCCGGTCGAGTGGTATGCTGTCCCCCCATCTGCTCATGGCAAAGGAGACGAGTGCGATGGCGGGTATGCCCCAGAAGAAGATATTGGAAGCGAGCTGAAGCGATGGTTTCCAGCCCTGGGTGAAGAGCTTCCATGCCTGATAACAATACAGGTCAATGAAGAGCATCAATGCCAGAAAAATGAATATGCGCATGGTGTTAAATTCAAACGTTTTTAACAGGAATAATTATCTTGTAAAAATTCCGCCGTTCAGAGGTGTTTTAATCATTTGTCCGTGAAATAAAGAAAGGTACGGACTTCTCGCACGATTGTTATTCAGGACGTTTAAAGGAACAAGATTTATTGAATCATGTTCAATAGCGTTGTTGCTCCGGGACCAATGCGAGCAAAAACAGGCTTTTTCAGCCTGCGTTGATCCGGTCGTATCGAGTCTGGGCGATTTATTGGAATCGGGGCGGTCAGCTATTGCGGTTCAAGCCGGTATTCGGGCAGGGAAAAAACGACCAGTCAAATTTAGGGTTTTGTCGGATCAGGAAAATCCGGACATTTGTGGTCAAAAAGCTGGATGGAGATGAAGTATTTAGAGTTACCAGGTTTAAGATATGCAATGGGGGGGCAGTTTTTCCTGATTGCCGGCCCTTGTGTGGTCGAAGGGGAGGCCATCTCACTGCAAATTGCGGAAAAAGTCGTACAATATTGTGAGCGATGGAAGGTTCCCTACATTTTTAAAGCTTCTTACCGTAAAGCCAACCGCTCGCGCCTTGATTCTTTTACAGGTATTGGCGATGAAGAAGGACTTCGTATCCTTGCGAAGGTACGCGCGGAATTTGGTATTCCTGTAACTACGGATATTCACACAGATGCCGAGGCTGCACTCGCTGCAGGGTATGGTGTGGATATCTTGCAGATCCCTGCATTTTTATGCCGTCAGACCAGCCTGCTCGTTGCGGCCGCGGATACGGGTAAATTCGTTAATATCAAAAAGGGGCAATTCATGAGCCCGGAGGCTATGCACCACGCAGTGGAAAAAGTACGGCAGGCGGGCAACGACAAGATTGCGCTCACCGAGCGTGGGACGACCTTTGGTTATCAGGACCTGGTGATTGATTTCAGGGGCATCCCGACGATGCAGGCGTTTGGGGTACCGGTAATCCTGGACTGTACCCATTCCCTGCAGCAGCCCAATCAGTCCTCGGGGGTGACGGGCGGGCGGCCATCATTAATCGGAACAGTGGCGCGTGCGGGCATCGCAGCAGGGGTGGATGGATTGTTTATAGAAACCCACCCCAATCCTTCCGAGGCCAGGTCTGATGGGGCCAATATGCTGCCACTTGACCAGCTACCCCGTTTACTGGAACGCCTGGTGCGAATCCGGGAGAGTATTTTAGGAGATATTTGAGGAGTTCGATAAAGACGAGGTTTAATAGAGGCAATGAAAACGGAACTGGATATTGCTTTGCTGCCTGCTGAAGCAGTGGACGATGCAGCGGTATTGCGCGAAGTCTGCAGTGTACTTGGCATACAGGACTCCCAGGTAGGGGCGTTGCGCTTATTGCGGCGCTCGGTGGATGCTCGCGGACGACAGCCTAAAATACGTTTGAGGGTAGAGATTTTCACGGATGGGGATGAGCCCATACCGGAGCCTGCGCTGCTTGCCGGTTTACGCCCTGTCGAAGGGGTTAAGAAGGCCATCATCGTCGGAGCCGGGCCGGCAGGCTATTTTGCGGCATTGGAGCTACTGGAATGCGGCATCCAGCCGATCGTATTTGACCGGGGCAAGGATGTGCGCCAAAGACGGCGGGACCTGCGCGCCATCCAGCAATTTTCAGCGGTAAATACGGATTCGAATTATTGTTTCGGGGAAGGTGGGGCAGGGACCTACTCGGATGGAAAGCTATATACCCGTTCCCACAAAAGAGGCGATATCGAAAAGGTGTTGCAATTACTGGTAGAGCATGGTGCAAACCCGGATATTCTGATAGATGCACATCCGCATATCGGATCTAACAAGCTTCCCCAGATCGTAGCAAATATCAGGGCAACGATTCTGCAATATGGGGGTGAAGTACATTTTGAAAGTCGTGTAACCGACTTGTTGTTGCATAAAGGACGGGCAATCGGGGTAGTGGTAAATGGCAGTGAAGCCTATGAGGCAGACGCTGTTATGATCGCCACCGGCCACTCTGCCCGGGATATGTATGCTTTGCTCGATGAACGGGGGGTTCAGCTGGAGGCTAAGCCTTTTGCACTCGGCGTGCGGGTCGAACACCCACAGGCGCTCATCGATGCCATCCAATACAGACAAAACCCACGCGAACCAAACCTCCCCGCCGCAAGCTACAAACTGGTGGCGCAGGTGGGTAAACGCGGAGTGTTTTCTTTTTGTATGTGCCCGGGTGGCCTGGTGGTACCCGCCGCCACTTCTCCCGGCGAGATTGTTGTTAACGGTATGTCCATGTCGCGCAGGGATTCGGCGTATGCAAATTCGGGTATTGTGGTCGCCCTGGAAACCGATGATTTCCCGGAATTTTCGGGGGCAGGTGTATTCGCGGGACTTGAGTTTCAAAAAATGGTAGAGCAGACAATGTTTGATTTCGGGTCCGGTGCCCAAAGTGCACCAGCACAGCGGTTGACAGATTTTGTAGAAGGCAGGTCCTCCGTTGACCTGCCACCGGGTTCCTATATCCCCGGCCTTGTCAGCGCTCCGCTCCATAGGCTTTTGCCGTCGTTCATCGTGCGGCATCTACAACAGGGGTTCCGGGAATTTGGAAAAAAAATGCCTGGATTTTTTACCAGTGAAGCCGTGGTGATGGGTACGGAGAGTAGGACAAGCGCCCCGATCCGGATCCCGCGTGACCCGGCAACCTATATGCACCCACACTGGGTAGGGCTCTTTCCTTGTGGCGAGGGGGCAGGCTATGCCGGTGGTATCGTTTCTGCTGCTATGGATGGCCAAAATGCCGGCAGGGCTTTGGCAAAATTCCTTTCAATATCTTAGCAATATTTTAGCGGCCCCAAAAGTGTTGCCACACCGTATATCAGTGTTTCGATTGGGCTTGTTGCAGTGGCGCCATTGCAATAACCCTGTTATCGGATTAATGTGTTTGGGGCTACCCCGGGATAAACTGACATTCGATCCCGTTCAGTTTGGCAGGTGGCCATCATTTTATGATAAAGTAATGAATCAATGAAAGATGTACTGGACCTTTTAGGCCGTTTCTTTATTGCGGTCTTTTTTTACTTCGAGGCATTCGACTCTGTTTTTTATTTTCGCGATACCCGCGAAAAAATGACTGCTTATGGCCTTACCTGGAAGCAGGACACCCTTTTACTCGGGGCAATTATTTTCCTGATCTTTGGAAGTACCCTGGTATTGATTGGATATCGGGCCGCATTCGGTGCATTCCTGCTTTTTGCATACTGGCTTCCGGTAAGTCTGATCGTCCATTCATTCTGGAATGACCCTCCCGTTCAGCAACGCGAAGCACTGGTGGACTTGATGCGGAATATGGCAATTTGCGGTGGGCTGTTCCTGATTATTGCCAATGGCGCCGGACGCTATTCTGTGAAAAGGTTATTTTCGACGATAAAAGTAGCAGGAACATGAGGATCGGGACTGCCGACGGGTAATTTTGAGGCTGTCTCACAAGTCCTTTGGCGCGGCATTCGCCGCCAAAGATATTTTTTAAAAAAAGGCTGTCTCACAAGTCCTTTGAGGGTGCAAGCTGCCAAAAAGTATTATCCTGCTGCCAAAGGCGGCAGAATTTTTATGCGCCCCCCCAAAAAGAATAGTCGAGCGACTTTTCATAAACCCCCGGGCGGCTGTCATAAATAGCTTAAATACTGTAAAATATGTTAAATCAATGTGTTTTTTCTGAAAAAGTAACCTCGTTCGGGTAATTCTTTGTAATTTACACGCAAATTGATTTTCCCTAAAACCTGAGCCATTTGTGATTAAAGCCATCATTGTCGAAGACGAGCCCCTTGGGCGAACAAATTTAAAGGCCATGATTCGCCAGCATTGCCCTGACGTGGAGTTAGTCGGGGAAGCTGGTAGCAATGAAGAGGCTGTCCAGATGCTCAAAGGGTTAAAAGAGCAACCAGATCTTGCATTCCTGGATATCAAGCTTCCCGACGGGCTGGTTTTTAAGATGCTGAACGAGGTACAACCAATTGACTTCGAAGTGATTTTTGTCACTGCCTGGCAGGAGTATGCGATAAAAGCATGCGAGTATAGTTCTATCGGATATATTCTAAAGCCGATAGACCCCGATATGCTGAAAGAGTCGATCGTGCGGGTCAAAGCGCGCGCAGCCACTCAGATTGACCGCCGCCTGGATATTTTTTCCAATTTCTATCAAAACCCCAATACGTTCTCCAAAATGAGCATTTCCGCCCTTGATGGGATATATTTCGTCAACATCAAGGATATCTACCGCTTTGAGGCAGAAGATAATTACACACATATATACATGAAAGGTGGAGAACGGATAACAGCTTCAAAGACGATTAAATATTACGAAGAGCTGCTCGCACCGTTCAACTTCTTCCGCGTGCACAAACGACACATGATTAACCTGAACTATATGTCGAAATACATCCGTGGTGAGGGGGGATATGTGATAATGGACGAAGGCCTGCAGATCGAAGTGTCCAGGCGAAGGCGGACGACCTTCATCGAGCTGCTTCGACGTCTCCAGGGTGGGCGGCAGATGGAATAGTTACTAATTATGAAGGGTTTAAGGTTGTTCAGATAAATCAAAAACTCAAATTTTAGCAGGTAACGACGGATTTTTTCGCAACAATTGCATGAAATCCAACGTTCAATCGAAATGTTCCCAAAAATTTTTAAGCTTTAATTGGTTTATTTCCCCCAACTAATTAAATAATCATAACACTATGAGGAAGGAAAACAAAGACAAAAAACTTGAGGAAATCAAGAAGAACTTCAACCTGAAGCCCGTCAAAAAAGAGGACATGAAAAAAATCAAGGGCGGTAAAAGTGGCAGGCCTTGGCAAAACGGATGTACTGATATCATCCCGCAGTAAGTCGTAGCCTTTTTTGCCCTTAAAGGCTACCCCTTTTTGCGGAAGGGGTAGCCTTTTTTTGTACGTATATTATCCATCGGGCCAGCCTTGATGCCGTGCGCCGGCGCGGGGTATTCGGTTGGTTTCGGAGGACGTTATACAGTGAAAAACAAGTTTAATCCGTTTTTTCATGGTTTTATCTATTGCTAACAGCCCCGATATCCTTGCACTGGAGTATCAGCTCCAGGAACCATGTAACGACCGGACAACTATGGAAATCATAGACCGGCTCCTGTCTTATTATGCTTTTACGAATGTACAGCGCTCCAGGCAACTGCTCCAGCAACAGGAGTTGTTGCTGGAAAAGGCACCCAATACATACTTTTTACAGAATTATTATACGTATCGGGGAATTGTCGAAAACCAGGCCTACGATTATGCTGCCTCGGCCCGGTATTTTCTTATGGCTATCGCACTTGCCGAGGAAAACAGGGATATCCAGTCGCAAATTGAGTTGTATATTGATTACGCAGGGACTTTTATCAACAATAGAAAGCTCGAAGAGGCACAGACGCTTTTAGAAAAGGCCCTGCGCCTTCTGCGCATCTATCCTGACCCACGCCTGGAGGCGAGGATTACCTGCCGGGAAGGCTTCCTGCAATTACATTATTCCAATTTCTCAAGGGCCATCGAACTTTTACTGGAAGCCGATAAAGAAATAATTGCTTTAGGGTCCGAGCGTCTTTCTACTAAAGATCATTTCTTCCTTGTGTTGATCTATAATGGCCTTGGAATTATCCATGAGCGCAATGACGACCCCGAAAGCAGTGTGCGGGCTTATCAGAAAGCTGCTGCGATGGCAGAAGAAATTGGTATGCGCACGCGGGTGTCCTGGATTTATCTGAATATCGGCAATGGCTATATGTCCCTGGGCAAACTGGGTAAAGCGGCAATCTTTTTTTCAAAAGCGACTAAGGCGCTGGACGATCCCCACCCCGTTTCAAAAGCAAGTGCTTTCGCAAACCTCGGGTTTTGTAAATTACAGAAAAAACGCTACAGTGAGGCCCTCACGCTTCTTGAACGTGCCGAAAATCTCTTTAATCAGGTTGCAGAGGCACCTACTTCCAAAAATTATGCCCTGATCGAAGCTTGGAGGGGCTCTATTTTTGCCCGGACAGGCGAAAGGGAAAAAGCAATCCTGCATTTTTTCAAGGCGGTTACCCTGGCAGATAAAGAAGCAGATTATAAACAGCTTTCGGGTATCTTTCAGGATATGGCAGAGTTCTACGCAGACCAATCGGATTTCCGCACGGCATACGAGTACCAGCTACAGCATAGTAAATATGCAGAACTGTATTATATCGAGGTAAACCAAAGGAAAAGAACCGAACTGGAATATAAGTACCAGGCAGAGCAAAAACAACAGGAGGCCGAAATGCTCCGCCTACAGGCAACACGATTGCAGCTCAAAGCCCTTCGCGCACAAATGAACCCCCACTTCATCTATAACGCACTCAACTCAATCCAGCATTTCATCAACGCTTATCAAACCGACTCGGCCTCAAAATATCTGGCAATGTTTGCAAGGCTCATGCGGCAAAGCCTCGATTATTCAGATTTGGAAATTATTTCACTGGATAAAGAAATCAGCTTCCTGAACGATTACCTCTTTATCAACCAAAAACTCCGCTTTGATAATGGCCTCCGTTACGAAATCAAAGTAGATGACGAGCTGGACGAGGATATGGTCGGAGTGCCTACCATGATCATCCAACCTTATGTGGAAAATGCAATCGAACACGGCCTGCGGACGAAAAATGAAGGGATGATTAGTATCCAGTTTTCCTTACTGGATGAACTGAGTATCCTGTGCGTAGTCGAGGATAATGGTATTGGCAGAAAACAAGCGGTCTTGAACCAGCAGATGGATTCAAAATTTCAAAAACACCGTTCCCGCGGTACCAGCATCACAGAACAACGGCTCCAGTTACTTACCAATTCACAGAGCGAAGGGGGATATGTAAAGACTATTGATCTGGAAGACGACCTGGGTAATCCCCGCGGAACAAGGGTGGAGGTGAAAATCCCAATCATGGAAATCCCCTTTGGCGATTAATCTCCACTGTGCTTTGTAGCGCGAAGGAAAATTACAGGTAAATAGCTTCCTTTTTTAGAGATCTGCTGTAATAGGCCAACTGCCGATTCAAACAGTGCCTGCCGTCTTGTCTGCTCCGCTCTGTACCGCCTGGTAACAGCGCGCCATGTTTACCCATACCCTTGTACCTCGCTGCAAGTCAAAAATATTCAAAAAATCAACTGCGGTTTTATCTCTTGTTATATTAAAAAAATATCATATATTTGCAATGTTTTCTCGTAGTAAGTTTGTTTGATCTTCCCGCACCTCTGGTCTCTGGAGGTGCCTTTTTTTTTCCGTATCCTCATGAAGAAGTACCGGATTACGGACGATTAGACGCACAATCTAAATAGGGTTATAGGTTAAGGGTATATCGTTTATATTTGAATCAGTTTTCTCATAGTATGTTTATTGGCCTGCGCATCTAAAAATGTAGCAGGCTTTTTTTATGCCCATCAACCGCAAAATAAGCGATTTGGCCTTTTCCTGCTGAAAAGATGCCGTATCCTAAATTGGCTTTTGAAACATGGACGGAGCGAATTACATTTACCATGTAGTTTTCTCATAGTATGTTGCTGGCTCCTACGATCATACCTCCCTGATCGTAGGAGCTTTTTTTTGGTGCCCCCGCTCGGCAGTAGGAGCGGGGAATCCAGACCAGACCAACTGTTTGTGGAAAGACTATTTTTCGACGATAAAAAATGACCGCTCCAGTTGGTTGCCATCGGCATCAACGAGCGTGAGGAGATGATGGCCGGCAGTCGGTCTGAGCTCGAAATGGTGAAAAGTTTGTGTGCTTCCCAGGTACACATTATCCAGGTGCCAAAATACGCGTGTATCGGGGTTTCGGTGGGCGAGTTTAAATATGGTAGCGGATAAGCTCCCGTCCAGATCTTTCGGAATGTAAATTCTGGCATTACGGGATGGATAAATCAACTGCATAGGGCTGTGGGGCCCGCCGTATTGCACGGCACTTTGTGCACAATCCGGCCGGAGCGGCGGGAGCGGGCGGTACTCCGGATGTTTTTTCCTGTAATAGAATTCTTCCAGGGTAGGCAGGACAAACCTGCTTTCATGGAGGATATTTCCGGCAGGCTGGCAACTTGCGCTGACCTGGTAGGAGCGTCCGGGATCTAAATGGACGAGGGTATGGAAGTGGCAGGCGGGTGCAAGGGCGCTTTTCCCTGGCAGGAATACGGTATCTACCGGACAGAATCTTCCGGCAGGCCAACCGCTCTCCCGGCACACGGGGCTTTTCCTGAGTGCATCGTAGGGTGTGGGAAACCATTTGGAAGCAGGTAGCAGGCCAAAGAGTTCGAACATAAGGGGTGCGGCCACCCGGGTACCGATGAGATCAGGCCGCCCGACACCATCGGCATTGCCTATCCAGGTAGCGACGAGGTATTCGGGGGTAAGGCCGATTGCCCATGCATCCCTGAAACCAAAGCTGGTCCCCGTTTTCCAGGCAATCCTGCGGCTGGAGCTAAAGTATTGCCAGTCTCCTTCGGTTTCCGGCCTTCCCAGTTCCTGCATGGCCTGGAAGGTATGCCAGAGGGTTCCGGCGTCGAAAACAGGGGCTTTTGGCACCAGGGTACCGGATTCCGATTCAGGGGTGTGCTGAAGGAAATCGAGGGGCCGAAAGTCATTTTTGCGGTATCTGCTGTTGTAGTTGTTAAACGTGAGGAGGGTTCTGGCCATAGAGGCATAGATTCCGCCGAGATCCCAGAGGGTGGCTTCGGCACCACCAAGGACGAGTGTGAGGCCATAGTGGTCGGGGTGCCTGGTTATTGTACTGAGGCCGAGCTTTTGTAGCTGGTAGTGAAAGCGCCCGACACCGTATTGCCTTAGCAGATATACGAAGGGAATATTCAGGGATCGGGAAAGGGCTTTATCTGCGGATACCATGCCGTCGTAATCGCGTTGGAAGTTTTCGGGATGGTAGCCATTGATATTCATGGGCACGTCCGGCAGCAGACTTGCGGGGAGGATGCTGCCTTCCTGGACTGCGAGGGCATAGAGCAGGGGTTTAAGGATGCTGCCGGTGCTGCGCGGTGCGGTGACGATATCCACCTCCTGGCCATGATCGGCGCCGGCATTGGGCGCATTGCCGATATATGCCAGGACCCGGCCAGTCGGCACATGTACGATTAGCGCTGCCAGGTTGTGGATTTCGTTAAACCTTAGGAAGAGGTGGTGGCGGGTACTCACTTCAACTGCTTTTTGCTGAAGGTCAGCATTCAGAGAGGTGCGTATTCTTTTTCCGGGCATTGTTGCTGCTATGCGCTGGAGCAGATGGGGGGCGAGGCCTGGTAGCGGAAGGGGTGCGTCGGGGAGTGGCTCTGAAAGGGCGAGGTCGAGCGATAAAGCATCTATTTGGCCCATTTGGTGCAACTTTTTGAGGAGCCTGTTCCGCTTAAGGAGCAATGCCTCCCGGTTGCGGCCAGGGTGGATAAGTGCAGGGCTGTTTGGCAGGATAGCCAGCAGGGCTGCTTCTGCCCACGACAGGAAATGAGGCGGCTTCCCGAAATACCGCCAAGCAGCAGCTTCAATCCCGACGACATTGCCGCCGAAGGGTGCATGTGCCGCATAGAACCGCAGGATACGTTTTTTGGAATAGCGCAGTTCGAGGCGGGTAGCCAAAACTACCTCGGCGACTTTTTCAGAGATATTCCTTGATTTGCCCTTCCTCGACAGGCGGATGACCTGCATACTTAGCGTACTGCCCCCGCTTACGACCCTGCGGCTGCGCAGATTCTGTAGTACTGCCCGGCCAAAAGCCAGAGGGTCGAAGCCGGGATGATAAAAAAAACGCTGGTCTTCAAACGCCACTAATGCAAGAACGTATTTTTCCGGAAGGCTGTCCGGTTCGGGGAAACGCCACTGGCCATCGGCGGCGATCCTGGCAGCGAGCAGCCGTCCCGTTTGATCTTCGATGACCGTACTGAAGGGGGCATCAAACAATCTTTTGGGTAAACAAAGTGCATACCCGAGCAAGAGCAGCAAGGATACCAGGAAGTAGATCCGCCTTCGGGGATGGTGCCAGATATGGGACCTCAGCAGGCTGAAGTAAGCTCCCGCCATTACAGTAAGAAGCTTGATCAGCCTGATACTTTTCGTGTAAAAGCGGAGAAATCCGTTCGCGGCAGCCTTTCGGATTATCCGCCCATTCCAGAAATCATATCTTCGGGTTTCACCCATTCGTCAAATTGTTCTGCGGACAACAGGCCCAGCTGGAGGGCAGCTTCCTTGAGGGTAGTATTTTCGGCATACGCTTTTTTTGCGATTTTGGCCGCATTATCATATCCGATATGGGTATTCAGCGCGGTGACGAGCATCAGGGATTTATTGAGCTGTTCCTGGATACGCGGCAGGTTCGGCTCGATACCGATTGCACAGTGATCGTTGAAGCTCACACAGGCATCGCCAATCAACTGGGCGGAAGTGAGGAAATTAAAAATGATGAGGGGTTTGAAGACATTGAGTTCGAAATGTCCGCTCATCCCGCCGATATTTATTGCTACATCATTACCGATGACTTGCGCCATAGCCATGGTAAGGGCTTCCGACTGCGTAGGGTTAACCTTTCCGGGCATGATGGAGGAGCCTGGCTCATTGGAGGGAATGATGATTTCCCCGATACCGGAACGGGGGCCCGAGGAGAGCATTCGGATGTCGTTACCGATTTTCACCAGCGAAACGGCAACGGTTTTGAGCGCGCCATGTGCTTCTACGAGGGCATCGTGTGTAGCGAGCGCTTCAAACTTATTCGGGGCAGTGACAAAAGGCAGTCCGGACAAGGCAGCGATATGCCGGGCGACATTTTCAGAATATCCGGGAGGGGTATTGAGCCCGGTACCTACCGCAGTGCCTCCGAGTGCCAGTTCTGCTATCCTTGGAAGCGTATTTTTAATGGCACGTATCCCGTTTTTGAGCTGTACGGCATAGCCCGAGATTTCCTGTCCGAGGGTAATCGGGGTAGCGTCCATGAAGTGAGTACGCCCGATTTTCACAATATCCATATATGCTGCTGCCTTTGCCTCAAGCGTGAGTCTGAGGGTTTCAAGCCCAGGGAGCGTTACCTCGACCAGTTTTTGGTAGGCGGCGATATGCATGGCCGTGGGGAAGGTATCATTCGAAGATTGGGATTGATTGACATCGTCGTTGGGGTGCAGGGCTTTTTTTTCGTCGGTAAGCGTTCCACCTGTGAGCACATGTGCCCTGTTGGCGACCACTTCGTTGACATTCATATTGCTTTGGGTGCCCGACCCGGTCTGCCATACCACCAATGGGAACTGGTCGGCCAGTTGGCCCTCCAGGATTTCATCACAGACCCTGGCGATCAGGTCTTTTTTTGTTTCGGGCAGTATGCCAGCTTCATAGTTGGTGAGTGCGGCAGCCTTCTTGAGGATGGCAAAAGCGCGGATGAGCTCCTGAGGCATGCGGTGGCCGCCTATCTTAAAATTCACGAAAGCCCGTTGTGTCTGTGCACCCCAGTATTTATCGGCAGGGACATCCACATAGCCTATGCTGTCTTTTTCTTTGCGAAATTCCATAGTTTTTTGAATCAGAATAGTTTGTAGCGTATGAATGAAGCAGTGAAGAGACTTTTGACCTTTTAATAACGATTAGGCTGCAAAGTCCGCATAAAATTAGGGCAATATTTTTTGATACCCGAAATTTTTTTCCTTTTTGGCAGCCTAAACCAAAACAGCAGCTTTGCGTTTCAAATAACGAATGTTTGTGCAAGAAAAAGTGCTTTGCATAGCACGACATAATATTTTAAAAAAATCAGCAAAAACAGCGTTCGTTAATAATGTTATTTGGTGGTGCGGGCCGTCTTTGGCAGCAAGAGCACCGTTTTCACAACCTCGTTGACGTGTTTTTTTAACAAACGATTCCTTCAATCTAAAAAACCATATCATGGCTTTTCAACTCCCGAATCTTCCTTACGGATTTGATGCACTGGAACCGCACGTGGATGCCCGCACGATGGAAATCCATCACGGCAAGCACCACGCCGCTTACACCAATAACCTGAATGCTGCGATTCAGGGGACCGAAATGGAACACCTGGGCATCGAGGAGATCCTGGCGAATATTTCCAAATATCCGATGGTGGTGCGCAATAACGGTGGCGGTTTCTACAACCATAACCTGTTTTGGGAGATTATGTCGCCCGACGGAGGTCCACAGCCCAAGGAAGGCTCTGCGCTCCACGCAGCGATCCTGGCAGATTTCGGTTCATACGAAGCATTCCGCAAAGCATTTTCCACCGCCGCTGCAACGCGTTTTGGGTCGGGATGGTCATGGCTTTGTGTGGGCGGGGACAAGAAGCTGTTTGTATGCTCTACGCCCAACCAGGACAACCCCCTTATGGATATCGCCGAGCAAAAAGGGACACCAATCCTCGGGCTTGATGTTTGGGAACATGCTTACTACCTCAATTACCAAAACCGGCGGCCGGACTATATCGAGGCTTTCTTCAACGTCATCAACTGGGATGAAGTAGAAGCGCGTTTTTCGCGTGCATGATTTAGCTGGCCTGACGAAAAGCCTAATTTCGGGTTAAACCGCTTTTCACGGCATCCATGATCCGTTTTGCCTCCTCAAGGGTGAGCTGTTCATTGAATGCAGTTGTAAACACGTACTCTTTGTCTGCCTGCAGATGGATGTAGCGAAAACTGTAGTATTCGGAGCTTCCGCTGCGCAGGCTGAATACAAACCCATTTTCATCTTCTTCCAGTATTTTCTGGAACTCGGCGGTACTCTTCACTTCTTCCACCTGGTTGGATTTAAGTGCGGGCAGGTCGTTGGTGAACACTGGCTGGATGTAAATTTGCAGCCCATAGCGTTCGGATGGCTTGCGGACGGCGACATCTTCGACCATACCGACCCGGGTGACGCTCACAGTGGCGCTATCTGGTGCAAGTATGGTTATCGGGATGCCGTTGGGCAGCAGGTCGAGCGGCTGCCATGTTTCTTTTTGCGGGGCATGCTTAGAACAAGCGGCGGCGAAGAAGGTGAGTGCGCATAAAAAAAGCGGTATTCGGTTCATTGTGCAGGCTTCATTTTATTAAAGTGCTATAATCATGGCGGTCCACTTCGGATACATGCGCTAAAATACACAATTCCTTTGGGGCGGGCACCTGAACTTTGCAACTGATTTGCAAAAGTGCCGAATTTCCTTTCCTGCTATGTCGTAAATCCCTTATTTTTGCTTTCGGGACGCCACAGAAAGCCCAGATCGGGTTTCCTGTGGCTGCCCCGGGGAAAAAGCCAGGGAAATACCCGCCCGGGTGTTCCTTGTTCCGCCCCTTTTTACACCATTATAATGGATTAGCAAAATAAAAATGATCCAAAGGCTATACATACGCAATTATGCCTTAATTGACCAATTGGACCTGCATTTTGCAGATGGCCTGACGATTATTACGGGCGAAACGGGGGCGGGGAAGTCTATTCTGCTGGGTGCCCTTGGCCTGATCATGGGCCATCGTGCCGACAACAAAACCCTGTTGAATGAACAGGAAAAATGTGTGGTAGAGGGGTATTTTGATATCCGGGAATACGAGCTGCACGATTTTTTTAAGGAAAATGATATTGATTACGACGATAACCTGGTGTTGCGCAGGGAGCTCCTGCCCTCGGGAAAATCCCGTGGTTTCATCAACGACACCCCGGTCAACCTCAAGCTCATGCAGGAAATCTGTGCCGAACTGGTGGACCTCCACCAACAGTTCGACACGCTGGATATCCACGATAGCTCTTTTCAGCTTAAAATGCTCGATGCACTTGCCGAAAATAAAGACCTCCTCAGCCAATACCGCACTATTTTCCGCGACTTTCAATCCAACCAGCGAAAGCTGGAAGGGCTGCTGCAGGCCAGTGGGCGTGCGGAGCGGGAATCGGAATTTCTGCGCTTTCAACTTAAAGAGTTAGATGTTGCTGCTTTGCAGGCAGAGGAGCAACCTATTTTAGAGGAAGAACTTCGCTCCCTGACCCATGCGGAGGAAATCAAGCGGGTAACAGGGGCGGCGTTCCGGCAACTGGCAGAGCAGGAGATGGCTGTACTTGGTCAACTGCATGAGGTCGGCTATGCCCTGGGGCCGATTGGCCGTTACGACCAACGGGTTGCGGTACTTTACGCCCGTCTTAACAGCCAGGCACTGGAACTCCAGGATATTGCCAATGAACTGGAGCAGGTGGCCGAAAGCGCCGAATACGATCCGGAGCGCATCGCACAGATACAACACCGACTGGACCTGATCTACCGCCTGCAGAAAAAGCATGGGGTTAATACGATTGGCGAGCTTCTGGACCTGATGAGGGACTTTGAACGCCAACTGGGGGGATTCTCAGATCTTGGCGCAGAAACGGAGGCATTAAAAAAAGCAATCGAAGCACAGGAAAGCACGCTCAAAGGTTTGGCTGCTCACCTGAGCGAACGGCGAAAATCCGTTCACGAGGCTTTTTCCCGGGATATCGTCGGGCTGCTTTCCCAACTTGCAATGGAACACGCGCAGCTGCACATCGAATTCCGTCATTCGCCGGTATTGGGGCCGAATGGCGTGGATGAGGTGAATTTTTTATTTGCCGCCAATCGCGGGAGCCGGCTGCTGCCGATCCGCGATGTCGCCTCCGGCGGCGAATTATCCCGGCTTGCGCTGGTCGCAAAATCCCTGGTGGCAAGTGCTATCCCCCTTCCAACCCTTATTTTTGACGAAATTGATGCTGGAGTATCCGGCGATGTTGCATTGAAAATGGGAAGAATCCTGCGCCGCTTGTCTAACGAACACCAGGTGGTAACCATTACACACTCCCCGCAGGTTGCCTCAAAAGCCGACAGGCACTTTTTTGTGTATAAGCGTTTCGATGACGAAAAAACCATAACGAGGGTCAAAGCGCTCGATAGTGCGGAGGAGGTCCGGGCAATAGCAGTTATGCTCAGTCAGAACCCACCCTCGGAATCGGCAATGGAAAATGCGCGGGAGCTGTTGAAGGGGAAAAACAACTAAAAAGGGAATATTTTAAAATTTTACAGATTTTTCATCTATGGCAAACAATCTTCTATCAGGAAAAAGAGGAGTTATTTTTGGTGCGCTCGACGAGCAGTCTATTGCTTGGAAAGTGGCAGAGCGCTGTGTGGAGGAAGGGGCGATGATTACCCTGACCAATGCGCCGGTAGCTATGCGCTTCGGTGAAATCCAAAAGCTTGCCGCGCAAACCGGTGCCGAAGTAATCCCTGCCGATGCGACAAGTATCGAAGACCTGGAATCCCTGTTCGCCAAATCCGTGGAAATCCTCGGCGGGCCTTTGGATTTCGTACTGCATTCCATCGGCATGTCGCTTAATGTGCGGAAGAAACGCGCATATACCGATCTGAACCATGAGTGGATGTTAAAAACGTTCGATATCTCTGCTGTTTCCTTTCACAAGATGATGCAGGTCCTTTGGAAGCAGGATGCCATGAACGAGGGGGGCTCTATCCTGGCATTGTCTTATATCGCCGCACAGCGGGTATTCCCGGATTACAACGAAATGGCAGAATCAAAGGCCCTGCTGGAATCTTTCGCCCGGAGTTTTGGCTATCATTTCGGTACACGGAAAGGGGTACGGGTGAATACGTTGTCCCAGTCGCCTACCCGTACGACGGCCGGATCAGGGGTAAAAGGGTTTGAAGAATTTTTCCAGTATGCCGATAAGATGTCGCCGTTGGGCAATGCTTCGGCAGAAAGTTGTGCCGATTACTGTGTGGCACTGTTTTCCGACCTTACGCGCATGGTGACGATGCAGAATCTTTATCACGACGGGGGATTTTCCACTATGGGCATGAGCCCGGCGATCCTTGAAATGTAATAAATGCCGGCACTGCGAATTTCAGCGTTTTCGGGGTGGGTTGTTTTTTTAGTGCTGCTGCTCCCGTGTGTCGGTACGATGGGGCAGCGCCCTGATTTTGGTGGACAAGGTAATTTCAACCCGCCGCCCAGGGGGCAGCAAGGGGCCCAGCCTATCCAGCAGGAGCAGCAAGAGCCGGATACCTTCCCCGTATTTTATGTTTTTTCAGAAGATTACGGCAGGGTTTATCCCTTCCGCGATACGCTTCTCGACAATTGGCTACACCAATACGATGCAGTACGCAGGCGCGAGCAGGATTATAAGAATCTGGGCATACCGGGATCGGCGCACCAGGCACTGGTCTATGCCCCACGCTTACGCCGTGGCTTTGATCCCGGTCTGCATCAGTACGATCTGTATATGCTGCCAGCTTCCCGCCTGCCTTTTTATAAAATTCAGCGTGCCTTTACCAATGTTGGCTTTAATCGGGGGTCAGAACAAACAAATGGGGGCTTTTCGTTGCAGTTTAGTCGGAATTTTGCCAATGGGTTGAATATTTCAATTGATTATCAGCGGCTTAGTCATACGGCATCGAGTACGCTTTTTCCCAACCAGCGGGGCAGGAATACGGCATTTGGCATCGGATTTTGGGTGCAGGGCAAAAGTGGGCGGTATCAGGCATTTTTTGCTTTCTCCGATAATAAGTTCGAACATGACGATAATGGGGGTATTCTGGAAGAGCCTGTACGCGAAGGTGCTTTCTTTACCCCGAATACGACTCCGGTAAACCTGCGTACTGCCGGAACCCGGCAACGCCATCAGGAATTTTTATATACACAGTATTATGCGCTGGGCAGGCAGGCAGGTGATAGTATCCAGGGTTCCAAACGACAATTACTCCTGAGCCATCAAATTGGGTTCAGGGGTAGTACATATAAATTTTTTGATCCCGCTCCTGCAACAGATGCCGCTTATTATGGCGGTTTTCAAACGGATAGCCGTGGGGTACGGCACTTTCTGTCACACGACAAGCTGGAAAATCAAATCAAATTAATTGCAACAGGATCGGATAAGCACACTGATGACCGTTTTCCGCTGGAGCTTGGTATTGTCCATACCATGCACCGCATCGGACAGGAGCCTTTGGATTCCAGTTTGCAGGAAGTTTTTTTACGGGGAAATATTGCAATCCAGCCACTGAAAAATATCCGTTTGCGGGGGGAAGCATATCTGGGTATCCTGGGCTCTGCAGGCGATTATCAGGTGAACGCATCCCTGGCGGGTACCCTGGGCAAGCACCTGTTGTTGTATGCAGAACTCACCAACCAGCTATATTCGCCTACATTGATCCAGGAGCAGCTTTTTGTGACCCAGATCCCCGTCTGGCAGAATACTTTCGACAAGACCCTGGAGACCAACTTGTCCGGGAAAATTTTCTTCCCATCCCTGAAGCTTGAGCTTGGTGCTGCTGCGCATTTAATAAATAACCTGATTTATTTTGATACTGCTGCCATCGCCCGGCAAGTGGCTACGCCGGTGAGTGTGGGGCAGGTGTTTATACGCAATACTTTTCGGTTTTGGAAAATTTTTCTCGACAATCAGGTCACGCTACAAGCGGCTGGGCAGGACGTACTCCGCCTTCCTGCGTTATTTGGTAAGCATAGCCTTTATTTCCAGGGCACCATTTTTAAGGTTATGGAATCCAGGCTCGGTATTGACCTGCGTTATGCAAGTAATTATTATTCAGATCAGTATTTTCCGCTTACAGGGCAGTTCCATCTGCAGGATCGGGAACAAATCCTCTTCTATCCACAAGTAGATGTCTTTTTTAATATGAAAGTCACGAAATTTCGTGCGTTTGTGAAGTGGGAGAACCTGAGTTCGGTATTGCTGGGGGGAGAATTATTGTACCAGGTGCCGGGCCATCCCTGGCCGCCAGTCTCCGGGTTGCGGCTGGGCTTCAAATGGAGGTTTACCGAGTAGGACCTGGGCATCTGTGTACAGCCACAATTTTCATCGGATTTGTCCTGAAGGGAATATCGCGGGATATGAATCACGCCTTTTGCACACACCAGTGCTTTTTTCATTCGTATGGCCTGTACTTGCAGAAAACTATTGTGCGGACGAACGAGCGGTCATTTTTCCTACCTCGCCGACTCTCCCTGCAACAGGCGTAGTAGAAAGGTTTTTTGGAAGAAAAAAAAAGACCGAAACAATAATCTGTTTCGGCCCTAAGTAAAACTAAACCCCAGTTAAATCTTTATATTATATCTAATATTATTATCGGTTTGTCTTGATAAAGCAAAGTTAGAAAAAAATTTGTAACAATGCTGAATTTTAACTTTTGCTTTAATTTTTTCTTGACGCTTTAGTCTGAAAACATGCTTTTGAGTGACTGCCAGCAAATATATTCCCTAAAGCATGGCAAATATAGAACAATGAAACCATATTTGGAAAAAATTCAGCCAGAATTTGGCAGTTCTTTTTCAATAAAAAGATTTACGCAAGAGCAGGTGGGGGGGAAGCCGTTCTGGCACTTTCATCCTGAATATGAAATCGTATATGTATCTCATGGGCGGGGGAAACGGCATATCGCCAACCATATTTCGTATTTTGAAGAGGGCGATTTGATTATGCTTGGCCCGAACCTTCCGCACATGAGTTTTTCAGAAGAGTTATCGGAGAGCCATACCGAGATCGTAGTGCAGATGCAGCCTGATTTTTTGGGCCGGGTATTTTGGTCATTACCGGAAATGGCCGAAGTCCGAAGTTTATTTGAACGTGCAGACCATGGTGTGGTTTTTTATGGGGATACAAAGGCAGAAGCCGGGCATCACCTGAACGCGATGATGGATATGGAGCCACTGGACCGGTTGCTGGGCTTACTGACGTTATTACAGGACCTTGCCCGCAGTCCAGAATACCGGCCTTTACAGGTGGAGGGATTTGCTTTGCCGGTAGATACACAGCATTATGAAAGGGTGGAACGTATTTTTGAGTATGTTACGGGTCAGTTTCAGCGGGAGGTTACGCTGGAAGCTGCTGCAAGCCAGGCCAACCTTACGGTACCTGCGTTCTGTAGATTTTTTAAGAAGCTGACGGGAAAGACTTTTGTGCAGTTTGTCAACGAAATCCGTATTTCGCATGCCTGTAGCCTTTTGGCAAATGGGGAAATGAATATTGCGGCCATCAGCTATGAGAGTGGGTTTAACAACCTGTCCCATTTCAATAAACAATTCCGGCAAATTACCGGTATTGCCCCCCGGGACTACCGCAGCAGGATTGTGCGGGTGGTCAAAGAATCAAATTGAGGGTCATTTCGACAGGGGAATGGAAAGGGTAGCCCGGTACGGTCTGTTGCAACGCGCTTATAATCGGTATCGCGGGGGCGGGGTTGGACAGGTCGCCCCGGCGCATTTACGCTAAATTTAACACCTGATAAACCAGTACCAATGGACCGTAAAACCTACACGATTATTTTGCTGATGCACCTCGTACTTTTCGGGTGTCAGCGCAGGGAAGTGAAGGAATACCTGATAGATAACTGGGGGTATGACCTTCCTTCCATCCGCAATGAAATGGATTTGCGCGGGGCGAGTTTCGCGGAACGCAATTATATGGAGAGCATCATGTCGGGCCTTCAGTTTGCCAGGCTGGGATTTTTGGAAAGGGGAAGGGTTCAATTTGAGCTGGATAGCTTACGGCAAACGGGCGACTGGAGGCTTCGAAAAAACGGAAGTCAAATTGTGATACGCCTGACGGAAAAGGCTCAGCAATATACCCTCGAGCGCAGGGGCAGGGATACCCTCGTCTTAGACCCGATGAACGGTGAAGGGCTTGCCTTTCCCCGTATGCTGATCAGGCAACGAAAAGAGTAGGGTGCGGCGTTTTCGTCGTATTTTATTCCAATCCTGTCGGTACGGCAATACCGAGGAGTTGTCCGAGTTCCAGAAACAAGTTGATGGCATCCTGGGGCAGTAAATGGTATTTCTCTGCGGATAGAAGTGAAAAATACAGGTTTTGGCTTTTCCAGTAATTGATTTCTATATCCATGCTTTTCAACAGGCGTATGGTTTGGTTGAGGGTATGGAGGAGTTCTGGTGCATTTTCCGGAAAAGCGGAAATATACTGGATCTCATGAAAAATCCTTTCACTTGCGGAGAGTTGCAGCGCGGGCGCGCGGGTAATCTCAAGGCCCCATTTATTGAACTCGCGGTACAGGCGTTTCAACTCCCTTAGGTTAAACTGTCCATTGGCAAAAAAGCGCTGCAGATCTTCATTGAGGACGAAGAGGGCCGCACTCTGGTAGGCTTCGGGCAGGGGGATATTATTGAGTTTGATTGCTGTCATGAATTGGTATCCGTCATTATAGATTTCGCGGAAGGCCGTATCAATAAGGTTGGCACTTTGCCCACTGATTTTTTCGAGTATCCCGCGTTTTTCGTCCCGGAAGAGTTGCCAGAAATTAAACCGTTCGCCGCCGAAATAATCTTCCATCAAGCCGATTACCCTGGCAACATCGCTGCGTTCGAAAGCTGCGGTAATTTCGCCGGAGATGCGTTCGAAATCCTGCGGCGGCATATTGACGGAGATATGGCCAAAGAAATTGAGCTGCCCCAGATAAAGTGCGGCGAAGCTGAATAGTTTTTCGGAACGGGTGATGCGCGACACGACGCGCGTCCTGCCGGTTGCCAGCCGTTGTATCCCGGCTTCGCTGCGATGGAAGACCTCGCTTTCTGCGATATAATTGAAGATACCCCTTTTCCCGGGATGTTCTTCGAAGAGGGAAGAAACGGCGTAGTGCATACCTACCCTGGCCAGGTCAGCTTTGGCGGCGACGACATTTTGGAGGTAGCTCACCGACCCGTCTTTATATACATTACTCGGGATTGTTTCGAGGCGTTGAAGAAAGGTATTGTGTAAATGTGTTCCCGAGACCTGCTCTGCATAGTGGATGGCCCGGTTGGCATATTGAAGGATCTGGTCGGTTTCCAGCCCGGAGAGCTCGTCAAAAAACCAGCCGCAACTGGTGAACATCAGCATTGCATTGCGCTGCATCTCCATGAGTCGGAGCAGTGTGACGATTTCTGTGCTTTCCAGCTTCCGGAGGGTGTGTTTTTCGAAAAAGGCATCCACGTTTTGAGGGCTTCGGTCGAGGATGACCGAGATGTAATCGTTGCGGGCTTCCCATGGGTTTTTGAGCAAATTGAGGCTATACCGGGTAAAGATAGGGACGAGCTGGTCGCGCAGCCAGTCGAGCAATTCCCGCAGGGGTTGTCTCCACTGCTGGTGCCATTCGGGCTGGCCGCCGGAACAACAGCCACAGTCGGCCCGCCAGCGCTCGACGCCATGGACGCAGCTCCAGGAACTGTTTTCGTGGATTTGGACTTCCCAATCCGGCGGGAAGTGTTCCAGGAAATACCCATAATTGGTGAGCTGGACGTCGTCGCGTTCCTGCAATTGCTGGATACACGCAGCGAGTGCCATTTCGCCAAACCGGTGATGATGCCCATAGCTTTCACCGTCGGTGGCGATGTGCATGAGCTGGGGTGCTGAGTTTGCATCGAAATGGTTCATGAGGGCGTCCGCGAAGCGCTTCCCGTCGTTGAGCAGCCCACTGAAGGCAACCGACTGGGAGACTTCACCATGGTAAAAGAACAGGGCGATGGATTTTCCGGAAGGCAATTTACACAGATAAGGTCTGCGACAGTCCACGCCGGTGAAATCGAGCATCTGCCATTGTGCCTGGCCGGGTGCCTTTACGGCTTTTGCCTGCCGGGGTGCCAGGATGGTAAACGCGATATCGTTTTGGGCAAGGATTTCCAGGGTTTCGATATCTACGGCTGTTTCTGCGAGCCATAAACCCTCGGGTTTTCGTTTAAACCTCGCCTCAAAATCTCGGATACCCCAGATGACCTGGGTCTCTTTGTCGCGGTAGTTGGCGAGGGGCATAATAATATGGTTATAGACCTGGGCAATGGCAGCGCCATGGCCACCAAATCGGTGTCTGGCAGTTGTATCTGCTTCGAGTATGGCACGATAGGCGCCTGGATCGGCAGTAGCAAGCCAGGAAAGGAGCGTTGGCCCGAAGTTGAAGCTGATATTGACGTAGTTATTGACGATTTCGGTGATGCGATCGTCTTCACCTAATATCCGTGCCGCTGAATTTGGGGCATAACACTCAAAGTTGATACGGTCGTTCCAGTCGTGGAATGGCGCCGCAGAATCCTGCATTTCAACGACCTCGAGCCAGGCATTTTCCCGCGGTGGCTGATAAAAATGACCATGAATACAAACGTATTTATCGGGCTTCATCTGTTTTGCTATTTTTGAGGCACGCAATTTATAAAAAGCAGGTCTATTATTGACTTTTTAAATTGAGTAAGCGAAGGGGCTGCCGAAAAGGCAGGAAGTGTTGCTATATTTGTACGCTTTCCAGAAAAAAACATCTTTAATTATGTACAGGAACACGTTTTTATACACCATTATTATATCCATTGCTGTACTGGTTTCCTTTGGGCGAATGGATGCACAGGTGCCGAAAAAATATTCTTCTGCAGAAATTTATGAGGCGGTAAAAAAATTGAATTTTCTGGGTTCGGTATTATATGTAGCGGCACATCCGGACGATGAAAATACCCGTATGATCGCTTATCTGTCCAACGAAGTGAAAGCGAGCACAGCATATCTTTCGCTGACGCGCGGAGATGGCGGGCAGAACCTTATCGGCCCGGAGATTGAAGAGCTACTGGGGCTGATCAGGACGCAGGAGCTACTGGCTGCACGCCGTATTGACGGGGGCAGGCAGTTATTTACCCGGGCAAACGATTTTGGCTTTTCCAAACACCCCGATGAAACGCTCAATATTTGGAATAAGCAAGAGGTCCTCAGCGATGTGGTGTGGGCATTTCGCAAATGGCAGCCCGATGTGGTGATCAACCGCTTCGACCACCGTTCTCCGGGGGCTACTCACGGCCACCATACTTCCTCTGCGCTGCTTTCGCTGGAAGCTTACGATCTTGCAGGTAATTCGGCAGCTTTCCCCGGGCAACTGGCTTATTTTGGCCCGTGGAAGCCTAAACGGGTATTTTTTAATACTTCCTGGTTTTTTTATGGTAGCCAGGAGGCTTTTGAAAAGGCAGATAAATCCAATCTGGTGCGGGTGGACGTAGGGGGTTTTTATCCAGCCCTGGGAAAATCCCTCGGGGAAATCGCCGCAGAGAGCCGGAGTATGCATAAATGCCAGGGTTTTGGCTCTGCCGGCGTAAGGGGATCAGAGCGCGATTATCTCGAATTGTTGCGTGGGGATATGCCCGGGGATTCGTCGGATATCTTTGATGGCATCAATACAACCTGGACCCGTGTGCCCGGTGGCGCACCTATCGGAAAATTACTGGAGAAAGTGGAGCGGGAATTCCAGTTGGCAAAGCCCGCAGCTTCCGTGCCCGACCTCGTCAAAGCATACCGGCTTATGGAACAACTTCCCGACGGTTTCTGGAAGCGCACGAAAACAGAAGAAATCCGGGAGGTAATCAGGGCGTGCCTCGGCTTATACGTAGAAGTGACGGCTACTGAGCCCAGCGCCGCACCAGGTGACCCGATAACCTTGCGTGCCGAGGTCGTGCAGCGGCTTGGTACACCAATCAGGATCGAACAGGTCAGATATAGCCCTTTTAATACAGACTCCACCCTGGCACAGCCCCTCCGCGTCAATCAACGGCTTACATGGAATACGCGCCTGGTCCTGCCTAAAGAGATGGCGACAAGCAATCCCTACTGGCTGAGCGAACCGCATTCCCTTGGCTTATACACCGTTAACGATCAGCAGCTAAGGGGCATACCGGAAACCCCACGCCCTTTAAAGGCACTACTTTCTTTTGTGGTAGAAGGCATACCAATGGCGTTTGAAACGGATGTCGTATATAAATTTACAGATCCGGTTAAAGGGGAGGTGTATCAACCTTTCGAAGTTACTCCTCCCGTGTATGTAAAGCTGGAACGGAAAGTATTCGTTTTCCCTGATGGAAAGGAACAGCGGGTTTCTGTATCGGTTAAGGCGGGCAAAAATAATGTTTCCGGAGAGCTGCAACTGGAGGTTCCGGCAGGCTGGAAGGCTGAACCCAACCGACATAATTTTGAAGTGAAGCGGAAAGGGGAAGATGCGGTATTCCAATTCGTGCTTACACCACCTTCCGCAAAAAGCGACGGAGCCATTACCCCGGTAGCAACGGTCAGCGGGCGGGCCTACCGCCAGTCCCTGATTCGGATTAATTATGATCATATTCCGGTTCAGACGGTGTTTGAAGATGCGCAGGGCCGCGCAGTGCGTATCGAACTGGAAAAATCCGGGAGCAGTATCGCCTATCTCGAAGGGGCCGGTGACGACATTCCGGCGAGCCTTCGCGCTATGGGGTATGATGTCGCATTGGTAGCGGACGGAGCACTGGCAAATACCGATTTGTCGCGTTTTGACGCAGTAGTCACCGGGATACGCGCCTATAATACCCGTGAAGACCTCCGGTTCGGCCAGTCAAAGCTACTCGAGTACGTCAATGCAGGGGGTACCCTGGTCATCCAATACAATACCAGCGGGGGGCTAAGGGTCCCGGTTGCCGAGATCGGCCCATACCCGATGAGCCTGTCCCGTGAACGGGTTACGGTAGAAGAGGCCGAGATGCGTTTCCTGAAGCCCGAACACCCCCTGCTGAACTTCCCCAATAAAATTACACCTGCAGATTTTAATGGCTGGGTACAGGAGCGGGGGTTGTATTTTCCTGGACAGTGGGATGGTCGCTACGATGCGCTCTTGTCTTGTAACGACCCGGGCGAGCCGGCAAGGGATGGAGCGTTGTTATACGCAGCGTATGGAAAAGGGCATTTTGTCTATACGGGTCTGGCTTTCTTCCGTCAGCTTCCGGCAGGGGTCCCGGGGGCATACCGCCTTTTTGCAAATATTATTTCTGCAGGAAAATCACCTAAACCTTAAACAAATGGAAAATATAGCTCAAGAAGAGGACCGCCCGCCAGTCTTTAAATCCTGGAAACAGGTGTATGCCTTTTTACTGATTTTCCAGGTATTGTTGATGCTGGCGTTCTATGTTTTTATGCGCGTATTTGTATAGTTCGATTTTAATCTGAGCGAAATGGCAATAATAGACTGGACGGTAATGCTCGCCACCCTTTTAGGGATTGCAGGATACGGGATATGGAAGACGCGGCATGTCCAAAGCGCAAAGAGCTATATGCTCGGGGACGATGACCTCAAGTGGTGGACGATAGGGCTGTCTATCATGGCGACCCAGGCAAGCGCGATTACCTTTTTATCTACGCCCGGGCAGGCGTATGAAAGCGGCATGGCGTTTGTTCAGTTTTATTTTGGCCTTCCCCTCGCAATGGTACTGCTGAGCATCTTTGTAATCCCTAACTACTACCGTTTAAAAGTTTATACAGCCTACGAGTTTCTGGAGAGCCGCTTCGGCCTGCCTACGCGTATTCTGACGGCAGTCCTGTTCCTGGTACAGCGGGGGCTTGCCGCAGGGATGACAATTCTTGCTCCTTCGATCGTTTTATCGCAGATTATGGGCTGGGCGCTCAACCCTACGATCTTTTTTATGGGGATTATCGTCATCGTCTATACGGTATCCGGCGGGACAAAAGCGGTGAGCGTGACCCAGACCCAGCAGATGGTCGTAATTCTACTCGGTTTGGTACTGGCCTCGGTCTTAATCGTTTTCAACCTGCCCGATGGGTTTAGTTTGACAGAAATGGTATCCATCGCAGGTAAAATGGATAAGCTCAACGTCCTGGATTTTGAATTTGACCTTTCCAACCGATATAACTTCTGGTCGGGGATGCTTGGGGGTACTTTCCTTTTTCTTTCCTATTTTGGTACCGATCAATCCCAGGTGTCGAGATATCTGTCGGGGCGCTCGCTGACGGAAAGCCGTCTTGGCCTGATGTTCAATGGACTTTTGAAAATACCGATGCAATTTGTTATCCTCTTTGTCGGTGTTCTGGTATTTGTATTTTACCAGTTTAATGCTCCCCCGGCACATTTTAACCGTTCGAACGTGGAGGCGGTCAAAAGGAGTGGATTAGCACCCCGCTATGCGGAGCTCGAAGGGCAGTTAAACTGGGTTTTTCAGGAAAGGCAGGATGCTATCCGTACTATGGTGCAGGCAGAGCGACTGGGGAACCAGGAGGCGATGTCGCTGGCTAAATCGCAGGTACAGTCTTTGCAGGAAGAGGACAAGAAAATCCGGGCAGAAGTCCAGGCCTTAATCAAGGCGAATAATGCCGAGGCAAACGTAAAAGATACGGATTATGTATTTATCTCGTATGTCCTCAACTATATGCCAATTGGTGTCGTAGGGCTTTTGCTGGCGATGATTTTTTCGGCAGCATGGTCCTCAACGTCATCGGAACTGAACGCACTTTCTACTACAGTGGTAGTGGATGTGTACAGACGGGTTTTTGTTAAGGATGCCGGTGACAGACATTATTTGCGTATGTCGAAGTGGTTCACGGTGATGTGGGGGGGGATTGCGCTGGCTTTTGCGATGCTCGCCCAGCAATTTGAGAATCTGATTCAGGCGGTCAATATTATCGGCTCCTTGTTTTACGGGGTAATCCTGGGGGTTTTTCTTAGTGCGTTCTTTTTGAAAAGTGTAGGCGGGCGCGCAGTTTTTATAGCAGCTATCATAGCCGAGATACTGGTCGTTGCCATTTTTATGGCCAATGAGTATCAGTGGCAAATCATCGTCTGGGGAAGGGTGTTGAAGGTTCAGATTGCCTACCTTTGGCTTAACCTGATTGGGTGCGCGTTGGTGATGCTGTTCGCATCGCTTCTTCAGTTTTTTTTAAGAGAGAGCAAGGATATTAAGGCCGGGGTTATGTAAAAAGCCCCTGGCCGGTCATGAGGTTGTGTAAAATATTATTTGGTGGCGTCAGCCGCCAAATGACCGGCCGGGGGCTTTTTATGCAACCACTATTCACGAGTCAATCATAGCAACAAAATTTCCCTTCTCAGGCTGGGCATTGTCTGTTCACAATGCGTGCTGCGTTCATTGCGGACTTTCGTCAAACCATCCGCCAATGGCGTCCAGCATTTGCGGATCTACCAGGTTGGGCATGGTGATTTTAAGGGCAGGATTTGCTTTCATGGCGATTTCGGCACTTTTCATGGCGCCGGGATTTCTGGCCCAGCTTCGCCGTGCGATACCGTTGTTTACATCCCAGAACAACATACTTTGCAGCCTTCGTTGAGCCGCAGGGCTTCCATCGAGCACCATACCGAAGCCACCGTTGATCACTTCGCCCCAACCGACGCCTCCGCCATTATGCAGCGACACCCAGGTAGCGCCGCGAAAAGCATCTCCGATAACGTTTTGTACTGCCATGTCAGCAGTAAAACGGGAGCCATCGTAAATATTGGCTGTTTCCCGGTAGGGGGAATCGGTTCCTGAAACATCATGGTGGTCACGGCCCAGGATGATCGGTCCTTTCAAAATACCCTCAGAGATTGCCTGGTTAAAGGCAGTGGCAATCTTTATCCTGCCTTGTGCATCGGCATATAAAATACGGGCGAGGGAACCTACGATGGGGATATTTTCGTCGGCATGTCTTATCCAGTGAAGGTTATCTTCCAACTGCTTTATCGTGTCCGGATGGGCATTTTCACACATAGAACTAATAACCTGTGCCGCGATTTTGTCGCTTTGGCGGAGGTCTTCGGGATTTCCGGAGGCACAGACCCAGCGGAACGGGCCAAAACCATAGTCAAAGCAAAGAGGCCCCATGATATCCTCTACGTATGATGGATACCGGTATTGTTGTTGCTGCCTGTCTTTCCAAACCTCGGCACCGCAATTCCCCGCTTGCAGCAGAAAGGCATTGCCATAGTCCCAGAAATACATTCCCCGGTCGGTCATGGTATTGATTGCACGGACGTGCCGGTGGAGGGTTCGATGGACTGCAGCCCTGAATGCTGGTTTATCGCTGGCAAGTAGTTCCTGTGCTTCTGCATAAGTAAAACCAGCAGGGCAATAGCCTAAATCGTCAATATTGTGGAGGGAGGTTTGATCGGAGCCAAGTTCGACACGTACGTTTTTTTCTACCAGTTTTTCCCATAGGTCCACGATATTTCCGGGATAAACCAGCGCGACAGCCTTCCGTGTATTTCGGCAACGCTCGATTTCTGCTACCAGGGTGTCGAGGTTGGAGTAAATATTTTCCGCGAGGATGTATCCATCGTCCAGTCGTTGCCGGATAGCTGCCGGGTCAATTTCTGCGATGACCCCTATGGCGCCGGTAATGACAGCGGCAAGGGCCTGGGCACCAGACATTCCACCCAGCCCAGAAGTGACAAAGACCGTGCCGCCAAGGTCATTTTCTGCGATTTGATTTAACCGCGCTGCATTCAGGAGGGTAATCGTCGTACCGTGGACGATGCCCTGCGGGCCGATATACATAAAAGACCCTGCCGTCATTTGCCCGTACGAGGTGACGCCCAGGGCATTGTATTTATTCCAGTCGGTCTTGGCGGAATAGTTGGGGATCATCATACCGTTGGTTACAACTACCCTCGGGGCATCTGTGTGGGAGGGGAATAACCCCAGGGGATGGCCGGAATAGAGGACCAGGGTTTGCTCGTCGGTCATTTCGGCGAGGTATTTCATGGTAAGGCGATACTGAGCCCAATTTTGAAATACCGCGCCATTCCCGCCATAAGTAATCAGCTCGTCCGGATGCTTGGCAATTTTAGGGTCCAGGTTATTCTGGATCATGAGCATGATAGCCGCTGCCTGCTGGGAGCGTGCGGGATATTCATGTACCGGGTGGGCGTACATGGGATAATCCGGCTTGAACCGGTACATATAAATACGGCCGAAGGTTTCCAGTTCTTGTGCGAATTCTTGTGCCAGGATGGGGTGATGCCGGAGGTGAAAATACCTGAGTGCATTCCGGACGGCAAGGATTTTTTCTGTTTTTGACAGAACGCCCTTTATATTGCGCACGGGTGCATGGCTGAACGCGTGGCTACGACATCCGTCGTACGGGGGAAGTTCGTCGGGAATCCCTTCCAGGATTGCATCTTTGAATGATTTCATAGCGGGAGAAAGATAGGACCTGTAAAATTGAGCAGGCCGTAGTTATTCCCCTGGCCCCAAAAGTTTGAAAGTATCTTTAGTCTGGCGCAGGTATTTTTTGTATTTGATGCGGTAAGTCCTGTAGTAGGTTTGATAGCGTTTTTTCATGGCTTCATAGCTATAGGGGTATATGGCTGCGGCTCCGGGCATCGCACCCGATGCCGGCCCCGGTGCAGGGTTTTGGGAAGTTGGGGCCGTTATTTTTTCAATTTTCTCTACCACCTGTGGTACAGGGATTTCCGTTGAGGGGGAATTTTTGAGAAATCCCTGTGCTTCCATCCAATCATCGTTATAAACCTTTCCAAGGTATCTGGACCCATGGTCTGGAAAAAGTGCAACGACAACATCGCCGGGTGCGAAGCGGTCTTTAAGCTGAAATACCGCCTGCAGGGCAGAGCCACTGGAATAACCGAGCATGAGCCCTTCTTTTTTAGCCATTTCCCTTGCCCGCAGAGCACTGTCCTTGTCGTTTACCTGGACGAATTCGTCCACATAATCAATCAGCAGATTATCAGGTATGATATTCTTGCCCAGTCCCTCGACTTTATATGGCTTGATCTGTTCGCGGTCATACTTGCCGGTTTGAAAATAGTGGGTCAGGACTGATCCATACGCGTCAACGGCAATGACTTTAACGGCGGGGTTTTGTTCTTTCAGGTATCGGGCGGTACCGGACAGAGAGCCGCCGGTACCTGCACAGCAGACGTAGTGGGTGATTTTACCCTGTGTTTGTTCCCAGATTTCCGGGCCTGTCGAGCGGTAGTGCGCGCCTGCGTTGTCGTGGTTGAAATTTTGGGCCAGGTAAAACGAATTAGGTGTTTCGCGGGCAATTTGCTCGGCCTGCGAATAATAGGAACGGGGGTCTTCCGGCTCGACATCTACGGGGCAGACGACGACTTCGGCGCCCATAGATTCCAGCAGGGCAATTTTTTCTTTGGAGGCCTTGGTCGTGAGGGTGAGGATACACTTGTATCCTTTCAGGGCACTTACCATTGCAATACTGAACCCTGTATTCCCGGAGGTGGCTTCGACAATGACCCCGCCAGGTTTGAGTTTTCCTTTTCGTTCCGCTTCGCAAATCATGTGGTACGCAATCCTGTCTTTCGCACTGTGGCCTGGGTTGAAAGCCTCTACTTTGCCAAAAACAGTAAACGGCAAACCCGCACAAATCCTGCTCAACTTGATCAGTGGCGTGTGGCCTATGGTATCGAGTACGCTCTCCTGGTACATAAATCCGACACGGTTAAGGTGAATTAGGAATACCCCGTTAATCTATTGTAATAATGCGCCGAAGTAGCCAGCGGTTCAATTGTTCGGGAGATTTGGAGGGAACTTAACACTGCAAAGGTACTAATTTTTTCAAAAAAAGTAGCTTTTCGAGCCTAATTCCAGGGATTTTCGACGTTTAGGTGCTATCGGTTTATCTGGGGCAAAAAGAAACGACGTGCAGGAAAAATATCTAATTTTGACGCGTCGTTTTTGATCTGCCCGATTCGGTTTTTCAAAAACCACAGTGCGCCAGTGAAGTTTCAACCCACCCGGTACGACGGGTTCAAACCAGCGATATGAATCGTGGGATTACGCTCAAAGCGCGGCTGATTCTCTATTACAAGGGCAAGATTCTGCTCCTGAAACAAACCCGTCCGAATGGGGGGAACTACTCGCTCGTAGGCGGCACGGTCGAGCAGGGCGAAACCGCCCGGCAGTCTTTGATCCGCGAGAGCTTCGAAGAAGCAGGGATTATCTTACAGGAGAAAGACCTTCGGCTGGTACATGTATTGCATAAAGCCGGTAAAGGCCAGCAGCGGGTAGTCCTCTATTTTAAAGCATACAAATGGGAGGGCAAGTTGAAGGCAAAGGAAACCCACAAATTCCACGAGGCAGAATGGTTTGACCTCGACCATCTTCCCAAAGATCTCACCCAAACTGTGCGCAAGATCCTGGATGAATATCGCCATGGAAATTTTTACTCCGAGCAATAGGCAGGATGTGAAAAGCCTCGATACTGCTTCACAAGTCCTTTGGGGGTCCCGAGGTTGTGTAAAAAGTACTTTTCAGAGCCGCGTTTTCAACGATTTTGCGAAGCAAAATCGTTGAAAACGCGGCTCTGAAAAAATATTATTTGGCGGCGTAAGCCGCCAAAGGACGTGCCGGAGGCTTTTGGCACAACCCCACACTTACGGGGCACCCGCCTTGGAATAATATTTGCTGCCGGGAGCAAAAAGTCCAGCGGCAGCAAGTTTATTTATTTGCGGAAGTGAATATCCGGTTCCAGCGGATGCCATTTTTTGCGGAGAACCATATAAAGAGCGGCTTGCCCACAATATGCGTTTCCGGGATAAAGCCCCAATATCTGGAATCTTCCGAGTTGTGGCGGTTATCGCCCATTGCCCAGTAATAGTCCAGTTTGAACGTATAGGTATCTGTTTCTTTTCCGTTGATAAAGAACTTATTGGCGCGTTCTTCGAGGGTATTTCCTTCATAGACCTGGATGGCGCGACGGTAGAGGGCGATATTGCCGTTGGAAAGTTTTACGGTAGCTCCCTTTTTGGGGATATAGACCGGGCCGTAGTTGTCGAGTTTCCAGCTGCTGAAGTGGGCAGGGTCATGGGGGAAGAGATGGGTTGGGGAGGAGTACAAGTCCGAGTAGGGGAATTTTTCGACCACGATTTGCGGATCCATATCTTTGATGCGCCGGACTTGCTCGCGGGTCAGGACGATGAACATTTTGTTCCCGGCATTTTCGCGCACATCTTCGGCAGAGATACCCCATTCGGGGAAGTTACGTGTATTGATAGGCCCATTGGGGTTGGAGATAGTATATAAATGTTGCAGATACCTGGACTGCGCGGCTTTTTTGCCGTTGATATACACGACCTGGTTGCGCAGTTCGATAGAGTCCCCCGGGACACCGATACAACGTTTAATGTAATGGTCCATTTTATCCATTGGACGTACGGTCAGGGGTTTTTGTCCGCTTTGTATTGAGGCATTTACGAGGGGATCGGAGATGCCCCGGCGGTAATCGTAAACACTCCAGGTGCGACCGGGGAAGACATAGACGCTGTCACCTTCGGGATAATTGAAGACGATAGGATCGTTGCGGTCAATTTTTTCGAGCGGTTTGAGGCGGTTGTAGGACAGTTGGGGTTTCGAGAGATAGGATTCGCGTCCCAGGAGGGGGATACGGTTGTGGAGTAAGGGGATCATTGCCACCGTTTGGGGCATACGGATGCCATAATGGGCTTTGCTGACGAAGAGGAAGTCGCCCACCAGCAGGGAGTCTTCCATGGAAGGTGTAGGGATGACGTATGCTTCGATCAGGAACATACGGATGAAAGCGGCGGCAAATACTGCAAAGATGATTGCCTCTGCCCATTCCCGTAGTCCGCTTTTAATAAACTGTGGATTATCCTGGTACAATTTGGCCAGGGCCCGCTCGTTGCCGGATGCCTCCTGGAGTTGCTTGCGGAACGCGTGCTCTTTTTCAAGTACAGGGCCCTGGTACTTGTCCTCTTTATTCAGCCCGAGGAATGCAAAATAGACTGGTGCAAAGAGTACCGCCACGACACTCTGCCAAAAGGTGTGTTTTCCGAAAGACCGCGCCATATCCACGGTGAGGCCGGCATATATGAAAATATTCACAATTGGAAAGAGGAGCCACAGGGCGTACAGGGGAGTTCGTCCTACCAGTCGGCACCATACGGCGAGGTTGAGACCGGGCACGAGTGCTTTCCAGGGGGCCTGGTCTGCTTTTTTGAACAGGGGCAGGAGGCTGATACTCAAAACGCCATAGGCGAGCAGGATAGAGGTCCAAAAATTCATAGCGGATAGTTTACAATTCTTTTATAGCCGGAAAAACCCATATTTTCCGGAGAATCCAAGCGGGCATAAATATAAGCCGCAACTTTGGAATTATGGGAAGAATGCCTTGATCTAAATTTATTTGACCTGTCGCACGAGGGAAAAATGGCGTTTTAACGCTCCTGGGGTTGTGTGAAAATTATGGGGCTGTCTCATAAGGACGCTGAGGTTGTGTAAGAAGTATTTTGCCGCCTACGCCGCCAAATGAAGGCTTCCGGCCTTTTTACACAACCCCATAAATTTTTCAGAGCCGCATTTTCAACGATTTTGCGAAGCAAAATCGTTGAAAATGCGGCTCTGAAAAAATATTATCCTTTTTACCAACCGCACATTTTTACATTGTCCCGTATAGTGTTGCAAAATGATTTATGAGACGGGCTCTGAAATCCTGCTAAAGCAAGACTTTTACATGTCGGCGTTGAGGATATCCCAGGTATGGTCGGAGAGCATCCTTACGGAGGCGATGAAATGCATAGGGGGTCTTGGCCCCCATTCCTTTGGCCCGACCATAGAGAGTATTTTTTGTCCATTATCGCGTTCGTAGAGGTGGTAGGTGAAGCCGATCAGGGGCTCAAAGCCCATTTCTGCCAGGTAAATCTGTTCAGAGATAGACACCCGTTCTTTGATTTTATTAGCTTGGCGAGCCAGGAGTTCGATTTGTGCCCGGATTTGATCCAGCTGCATTTCTGTTTGCTGGTACATGGCTTCCACCGCCCTGCCTTTGATTTTTCCTTTGTCCAGAGGCTGAATGAGGGCACCTCCTACTGTATGGGCATAGGGTAGGAGGTGCGGGTTTTCGGCTACCTTATCCGGATCAATGGGGTTGACGAATTCCCCAGGGGTAGATGCGTTGTTGTCCATTACAATTTTATTAGCCCTTACTAACATGGAATGACCCGTTTTGTTGTAGTAAAAGCCGGGTAAATCCCCTGGGGTAGTCGGCTGGCAGGTTTCAATTCAGGGAGAACGAGGAGGTACCAGCGAGGAAACCCTTGTTATAAACCTCTACTTTATAGGTGCCTTTTTCAAAGTTGGCCCCGGCTTTGAGGTTAGAACAGACCTGTGCGGCTTTATTTTGGTAGTTGGTTTCTTTGGAATGGGAGTATCGGAGCTGGTCGCCATTTAAATTATTGACAAAGGCACCGGAATCCATTTCGCCGGAGGTGAGGGTTTCGCCATTGGGTTTGATTACCCGGATGAGGAAGAGTTCCTGACCGGGATCGGTGATTTCATTTGCCGTGGTACTGAAGCAGATATCAAGGCCGAGGGCATTTTTAGCTTTGCGGGTTTTCTTTGCTTTCTCATCGGTAGCTGTCACGGAGAAGCTACCGACCTTAATCACCGAGGCGGCATTCACTTTACGGGAGAGGTTTTCGCGGGTTTTTTCCAGTTCCTGTTTTTCGCTGAGCAACTGGGTTTGGGAGGCGCTGAGCTGCTGGTTGCTTTGGCGCTCGGATTCCAGGTTAGAAGTGAGTTGTTCGTTTTGGTTGGACAGTTCCGAGTTTTGGCTGTTCAACAGTTCGTTTTGCTGTCGGAGCTGATTAATTTCAGCGAGATATTGCTGTACCTGGGTATTGAGGTTTTGGATTTGGAGGCGTGCTTTGGAGAGTTCACCCTTATTGCGCAGGAGGGATTCGATCTGGCGTTTTTGTGCAGTCAGTTCCTTTTCTTTTTGGGCGATGAGGTCATTGAGTTCTGTATTGCTGCCGCGCAGGTTATCCAGCTCGGTCAGTGCCTGATAGTACTGTTTTTCGAGTTCGGCACGCAGTTTTTCCGTTTCGTCCACTTTTTCACTTAGCTCCGTATTTTCCTGGGTTTGTTTGCTTTTATTGACCCAGAGGTAAACATTGAGGGCGAGTAAAGCGACAATGATGATTGCGGCTACGGTGAGCAGTGTATTTTGTTGGCTATTGCCAGAATTTTTTGTGATATTTGACATAGTATTCTGATTTAAAAAATTCAATAATAGAACGTATTCCGGGCGTTTTAAATTGTTTTTTGCCCGGGCTTTTTCATTGCCGGAACGAGCAGCATGCTGTGCTGGGGTTTCCGGCACACAAAATACGATTTTTCAGCCTGCGGCGATTCCTTCACGACAAGTCTATTATAAACCCTTTATTATGGAACAAGTTGATTTGACAAAAGTCCTTTTTTTGGATATCGAAACGGTTTCGGCATACCGGACGTTCGAAGAGCAGCCGGAATATTTCCAGGAACTGTGGAGGCACCGGAGCCGACAGTGGGCGCAAGCGGCAGATTCGCCGGAGGAGGATGTTGCAGCGATATTATACCGGGAGAAAGCCGGTATTTTTGCTGAATTCGGAAAAATCGTTTGTATTTCTGTAGGGATTTTGCTGGAGGGTAAAAATGGCGAGGGTTTTCAGGTACGCCTTAAATCGTTTGCCGGGGACGACGAGGCAGCTTTGCTGCAGGATTTTTATGCCCTGCTCCAGGAACGTTATCCGGACCCGCGGAAGCATTACCTTTGCGGGCATAATATCAAGGAGTTTGATATTCCGTATCTCTGCCGCAGAATGGTAGTCCACCAATTACCCTTTCCTGCATTGATGGACCTTTCGGGCAAGAAACCCTGGGAAACGCTACATTTGCTGGACACTATGGAATATTGGAAATTTGGGGATAAAAAGAGCTACACTTCGTTGAAACTACTTGCGGCACTATTGGATTTTCCATCGCCCAAGGACGATATTGACGGGAGCCAGGTTGGCCGGGTCTATTATGAGGAGAACGACCTGTCGCGGATTTCCTTTTATTGTGAGAAAGACGTACTTGCCACGATCCAGTTGGTGCTGCGTTTTCGCAGGATGCCGATTCTGGAAAGCGGGCAGGTAACCCACGTGGGACGGGAAGCATAGTTCGTACCCTACATGGCAGGTTGCAGATTTGTGCGGCACTGTTCCAGCAGCCAGTTTTTATGTGTCACATTGGGGGTGTTTTCGATTTTGGTCCGCAGGGCTGTGATTTTTTCAGACATGGGCTGCCTGGTGTAGTAAATGCCGTCTTGAGAACGGTAATTGACGAGTTTGCGGGCGAAGTTGAGGAAATTGTTGTACCCTTTTTTTTCGTCAGTGGTAATTTGGCGGTTGCGGAGGATATAGATGCGCAGTGTGTCGAGCAGGTTGTAGAGGGCTTCGGTATCGTCTTCTGCGAAATAGGTGCGTAGGAGTAAAAACGCAGTATTCAGGTGGTATTTGACATCTGTGAACTGTACTTTGAGCAGGGTTTCGCGCACCTTGCCAAACATTTTTTTGTGGTAATAGAGGTTGGCCAGGTTAAACGTGTAGGCATTTTCCCTACAGTTGTCGGGGAGCTTGTCCTTGAAATCTTCAAGGAAGATTTCTGTCCATTCAAAAGCTTTCAGGCTGCAGCCGAGGGTGGAGATGTTTTTGTAGTCCCATTCTGAAATAAATCCGTTTTCGAGGAGCAGGCCTTTTTCGAGGGCCTGTTTAAATAAATCGAACAGTTCTTCCTGATAGGCGTTGTTGCCGGTATTAAGCTTTCGGATACAATAATTATTGGCGAATCGGTAGAGGTCAATCTGGGCATTTGACGAAAGCTCGTCGAAGTGTTTGGAGAGCAATGATTTCAGGTGCAGATAATAGGACTCTTCCCGTTCGTAGCGCAGGGTATGCAAAATGGTGTAATACGCATCAATGGTCGGGTCGGCGGTATATCTTTCCGGTTTTTTTTCAATGACTTCCAGGATATGTGGGAGGAATCCCAGATCGTACTGGACGTTCAGCAGGATGGAATGTGCGGTGAGGTGACAAGCATGGCGGAGCTTTTCGATGAGGTAGAACCGGTCCAGGTGGTCCATCATTTTTTGGAGGGTGACATTTGTTTTTGCACGCCGGCCAAAGGTGCCTGTATGGTAGCCGAGCTGTACGTTTATGCGGTACAGTGCATAGCTGTACTGTTCATCGCGGAAAGGGCTGGCTTCGAGTTGTTTTTCAAGTTGTTTGACGCGGTTGCCGAAAAGGTCAAATAAATTGCGCCGGTTGGCTTCTTCCAGGACAAGCAGGTCCTCCATGTAATTCTGGCGTTCGAAAGCTTCATAAGCCAGGAACTTCAGGAAGAGTTTTTTAAGGCTGGAGAGGTAATTGTGGAGTTTCTGCTCAGAGAACGGCTCGTCGGGATGGAGTATTTTGAAGATCTCCCGCGGGGAATACTGGTGCGCGCCATCCCTGGATTGTTCCAGCGCGATTTCGAGCAGTTCCCGGGTTTTCAGGTGCTGGTTGATATAGGGCGAAAGAACGAATTGCCGGAATTTTTCCTGCTCGCGGGACGAGAAGGATTCGAGGTAAACAAACAATTTACTTTGCTTCATAAATATAAAGGGATTACGGTCGGTGAATTTCCCTGCTCGTTTGTGGGGCCGCCAAAAGGTATCCGACAAACGGAAGAGGGTGGGGGGGTGAAAAGAATTTTGCCGCCTTCGCCGCCAAAGGATTTGTGGGACAGCC
>Ga0209972_10000250_pt1 | contig 53757 bp, 41 predicted proteins | sample NOAtaG_7_FD_187302 | JGI IMG/M metagenome (GOLD analysis project Ga0209972, IMG submission 187302) | Freshwater lake microbial communities from Lake Erie, under a cyanobacterial bloom - NOAA_Erie_Diel1S_2200h metaG (SPAdes) (version 2) | ecosystem: Environmental > Aquatic > Freshwater > Lake ... | reverse complement strand
GGGGGGGGGGGGGGGCTTGGGGAGGGGGCTGGAGGCGGGGGTGAACACCCGGCAAGGTTGGCGTGAGGAGGGAGGTAAGCCGGGAGATCAGGCCGCTTTGGTTGGGGCGCAAGCCAGAGCGGGTCGGGCGACGGCGATGTCGGGCGAGGAGCGGGCGAGTATGGAGGCGACATCGTGAGCGGCGCCGATGAACAGCACGCCGGGGGTGTGGTCGGTGATGACGGCGGCGGCGCGGTCTGCGATGAAGCGATCTCGCATCTCAAGCAGGGCGCGTCGACGGGTGACGATCCGCGGATCAGCGGCAAGGGCCGGGTCGGCGGCCAGGCGTCTGGCGAGGTTTAGTTCCTCGATGAGCAGCTCAGGAGACTCGGTGCCAAGCACGGTGTGGCCGGCCTGCATGAGCCGCAGCAGCAGCGCGTGGTTGCGGGACCCGGCGGCGGCGACTTCGGCGACGAGTCTCTGCACATCGGCGTCGATGGGGAGGCCGTCCTGAAGGATGACATGTCGGGAGGACTGGGCGGTGAGCAGAGTGTTCTGTGCCCAGTGCTCGATGGCGGTCCACAGGGCGCTGACCACTGCAGTGCGGTCGGCGGCGCCGGGGGCGTGCGCGGCGGACGGCGCCAGGGTGCCCAGATCAGCCTGGGTGTGCGCGATGGGCACGATGGTGAGGGTGCGGGGCGATGGCATGGCTTGACGGCAGGGCTTGGACGTGCTGGTCGGCGAAAGTGCGGTCAGGCGGCGGGTGGCGATGGCGGCGGGTAGACGGGACGGGAGGGGAGCGTTGACAGGGTCGGGATGGCGACGGGCTGCGCCGCTGCCGCCAGCGGCCGGTCTGCGGCAAGCGAAGGGCGGCCGGAAAGCTCGGCCTCCAGCGACTTGATGCGGTCTTCGAGCCGGGCGATGGTGGCGTCGATCGCAGGCAGGGGCTTGGGCTCAACCTCCAGCGGTTTGATGATCGGGTGGTTGGCCCACCAATCCATGCCCATTTCCTTGGCCTTGTCCACCGAGCAGATCACCAGCCGCAACTGGATGGTGAGCAGTTCGATATCCACCAGCTTGACCTTGATGTCGCCGGCGATGACCACGCCCTTGTCCAGGACCCGCTCAAGCAGGTCGGCAAGGTTGGAGGTGTTGATGGCGTGTTGTGGGCCGCGGGCGCTCATTGGTGGGCTGGTTTACAGCAGTCTCCCGAGGGGTCCAAGGTCGAGCGTGAGGTCGGAACGATCAAGGCCGAAGTGGGCGCAGAGGTTCTCGATCTCCTGGGTCTGGAGCATGAGGGTGGTGCCGACGGCGTCGGCCTGCTCGGGTGTGAGGTCGCCGGCGTCCATGCGGCGGATGGCCTGTCGCTCGAGCAGTTCGTGGATGAGCTGAACGAGGGTGAGGACGAGCTGGCCGAGGCCCTTGCGGACGTCGGCGGGGTCGACGTTGAGGCGTTGGTGGGCCTGCCGGGCGGTATCGGCGCCGGCGGCGATGTGGTCGTCAAGGAGGGGGGCCAGCGCGGAAAGGGCGGCGGCCAATTCGGGCCTGCCTGGTTCGGCAGGGGCGACCGGTGCAGAATGTGCGCGGTGGCTCGCACAATCGGCCGGTTCAGCGGTCAGGATGGACGGGGCACTGGTCACGCGTGGGAGATGGGAGCAAGCACCGTGCCGGACCGGGCGGTGCCGACAGAAGGGCAATCACCCTGCAGATAGCGTCGGGCGGTGGGGACGCTGGCCAGGAGAACGTGCAGGCCGAGGTAGACCAGTTCGACGTTGGCGACGGCGATGCAGACCTCACCACGGAGGACAACGCCTGTGGTCAGCAGGCGGTCCAGGGCCTCACAGAGGGTGAGGTGGGCGTCTGCTTGGTCGGGGTCGACCTCAGGGGCCTTGGGGGCGGGGAGCTTGATCTCAGGCAGGGCGAGGGCGGGGGGTGGTGCGAAGGCCGGCGGCGTCGGCAGGTGGGGCGGCGGGGGGGTGGTCATGCGGCCTCTCCGGTGGTGCCGGCGGAGTGGGGCAGGCGGGCGGAGAACAAGGCGGCGCCGAGCCGGCCGAGCGCCTGCAGGCCGCGGGGCGGCCCATGGCGGAGCACGACGGCCATGGGCAGGGCCGGGAAGCTGTGGCTGTATTCGACGATGGCGGAGCCTTCGCGTTCCATGAGTGCCGAGAGCAGCGCGGAGGGCCGGACGCCGATTTCAACCCAGGCCACCTGATTGAGCACCAGGGCGGGCACGGAGACGTGGGCGTTGTTGCAGGCCTGCACAAGGTCGCGGCACTCAGAGAGGGCCATTTCTGTGGGGATGGAGACGGGAATCAGGTGGGCGGAGGCTCCGTCGGTGAGCATGGAGCGGAGACGTTTGGCGCCCTTGGAGATCTGGATGAGCTTGGCGGTGGCGGTGGGCAGCTTGAGGATGTTCTTGTACTTCAGGAGGATCTTGAAGATGGTCGCCAGCCACTGGTCGGCCAGTTCGGGCAGTTCCAGCAGGCGGAGCAGATGGCCGGTGGGGGCGGTGTCAAGAACCACGGTGTCGTAAGCGTTTCCGTCGAGGAGTTCGACGACGCGGACCATGGCCATGACCTCGTCGATGCCGGGCGGAGCGAGGTCGAGCAGGCTTTCCATGGCCTCGCGGTCCATGGCCAGGTCGGCTCCGCCCATGAGGTTCTCCAGGAACTCCTGGAGTTCCTCGCGGTAGAGATCCCGGAGTTGTTCGAACTCGGCGGCGGCGTCGAGCTCCATGCCCCAGAGGTTGTCGGCGAGTTTGCGGGGCGCGGGGCCGACGGGACCGGCGAGGCAGTCGGCCATGGAGTGGGCGGGATCAACGCTGACCAGCAGGACGCGACGCGGGGGTTGGTTGCCGTCGCCGGAGGCCAGGCGGTGTGCGAGGCTGCAGGCGATGGTGGTCTTGCCGACGCCTCCTTTGCCGGCCAGGAGGATCAGACGGGCGCGGTCATCGGGCAGGGGAATGGCGCCGTGCACCAGCGAAGGCGGCTCGGGCAGGGGGGGGAGTGCGTCGGCCGGCACGCGCGCGGCAAGGCGAGCGGTCAGGGCGTCGGGCGGTTGCAGATCCGACCAGACGCGACGCAGGCGGGTGACGCCGGTGGGCTCATTCTCCTGCAGCGGCAGGTACCAGATTTCGGCCTTGCCGGGGGCCGGGCGGAGGGCCGGCGGGAGGTCGGCCAGGAGGCTGAGCTGGCGGGCAGCGACGGCCTGCAGCAGAGGGCCGGAGGCGGCGGGGATGACGCGGTTGCAGAAGGTTTCGCGATGGGGCACGCCCAGTTCAGAGAGCTTGCGGACCAGGTCGTCGGTCTCGGCGATGCTCATGGCCTCGGCGAGAAAGACGGGCACGAAGCGACAGCGTGCCGGGTCGGTGAGCAGCTCGTGGGCGGAGGTGAACGTCTCCTGCAGGCCGGCGAGGAACTGCTCAAGCTCATCGGGGGTGCGGTTGCGGCGGGAGAAGAGTTGGGCCATGTAGCGGTGCTTGGCCATCATGGCGTCGATGGCGCCCATCCACTGCTGGAAGAACTCGGGCATCTGCAGCAGGCGGAGCGTGTGCCCGGTGGGGGCGGTGTCGACGATGATGGTGCGGTACCGGCCGTCATAGGCCCAGACGGCGATCTGCAGGAAGGCCATGAGTTCGTCAAGCCCGGGCAGCGAGAGTTTGAGGAAGCCGTCGATGTCCTCGCCGTCAAGGAAGGTGCCCCGCTGGGCGAGTTCCTTGAAGCGGGCCATGTGCTCGTCCATGAAGCGCTTGTGGGACTGTCCGGCGTCGAATTCGACGATCTGCAGGTTGGCGGGCACGTCGGCTATGGGTTCGGGATCGGTCGGGGCCGGCCGCAGGCAGTCGGCGACGGAGTGGGCGGGGTCGGTGGAGACCAGCAGGAACTTCTCGGTCGGGAAGGTGTCAGCGAGCCGAATGGCCGAGGCGGTGGCGAAGGTGGTTTTGCCGACGCCGCCCTTGCCACCAACCAGCAGCAGGCGGGGCGGTTCGGTGAGAGAGCCGGGGAGGGCGTGCGGGGCGGAGTTGGCATTGGGTGTGGACATGAAGGCTCCGGTGAAGGTGCAGTGCACGCGCATGGTCCGGGCGGAGGTGAGGACGGCACGGACACCGGAAGCGTGGATCGGTTGGCTGCAGGTCGGGGTGCGGCGGGACTTGCGCACCTGGGGTGTGTGCCTTGCAGGGCAGTGGTGAAGGCCGGCGAGACGGTCAGCAGAGGCGCAACTGGTCGGTCGCTTGGCAGGCAGGGGCCGAGCAAGCGGGATTCGGCATCAATGTGGATAACTAATACCTAACAAAACCCACTGACATCCTGTTGTCAGTGAAAAGTTGCCCGAGTGGATACTGAACATTGACAGATGGGCGAAGTTCTGGTAACGTCATGGCGTCGGGCCCGCGTCCCTGACCGCCCCCGACCGGCCTTGGTTGTTCAGTCCCCTGTGTTCCGCATGCTTCCGGGCAGCGGCCAGCAGGGGCGAGCAAAGTGAGCGAAGGAGCGCTCGGGTCGTATCGCCAGGGTCCCCGTTCCGCCCACCGGCTCGGGCTGCCCAGTGCAGCTGAGCGGGTCTGGTGGCCCCGGACGGCAAGAAAGGTGGTTTGTATGTCTCGTTCTGGCTCTGGTTCTGCGCCCGCGTCCAATGGCTCGCCTTCGGTCATTCTCAAGCCCAAGGCTCCGGTGGAAGTGAAGGCGGACGGCAAGGGGGATGTGAAGAACAACGAAGCGAAGGGGGCGGCCAAGGCGGCCGCGGCTGCGGCTGCGGGCACCCCCGCGGCGACATCGCCCAAGCCGGCGACGCCGGCGCCGGCTCCGAGCAAGGAGAAGATGGCGGCGCTGACCTCGGCGGTGTTGCAGATCGAGAAGACCTTCGGCAAGGGCTCGGTGATGAAGCTGGACGAGAACGCCTATCTGGCGATTCCCGGCCTGAGCACCGGGGCCATCTCGCTGGACCTGGCCCTGGGCGGCAAGGGCATTCCGCGTGGCCGCATCATCGAGATCTTCGGGCCGGAAAGCAGCGGTAAGACGACGCTGGCGCTGACGGTGGCGGCCTCGGCGCAGCGTGAGGGCGGGGTGGCGGCGTTCATCGACGCTGAGCACGCGCTGGACCCGTCATGGGCGAGGCGGCTGGGCGTGAACATCGACCAATTGCTGGTGAGCCAGCCGGACTGCGGCGAGCAGGCGCTGGAGATCGCCGAGATGCTGGCCAGGTCCAGCGCGGTGGACCTGATCGTGGTGGACTCGGTGGCGGCGTTGATTCCGCGGGCGGAAATCGAAGGGGAGATGGGCGACAGCGTGGTGGGTATTCAGGCCCGGCTGATGAGCCAGGCGATGCGGAAGCTGACCGGTGTGGTGGCCCGGAGCAACTGCACGGTGGTGTTCATCAACCAGATCCGCGAGAAGATCGGCGTGATGTACGGCTCGCCGGAGACAACCCCGGGCGGACGGGCGCTGAAGTTCTACGCCTCGGTGCGGATCGACGTGCGGCGCATCGGCGCGATCAAGGAGGGCGACATGAACATGGGCAACCGCACGCGTGCCCGCGTGGTGAAGAACAAGGTGGCCCCGCCGTTCCGCGAGGCCGAGTTTGACATCATGTTCGACGAGGGCATCTCGACCACGGGCGACCTGTTGGATATGGCGGTGGAGTGCAACGTGGTGGACAAGAGCGGCGCCTGGTTCAACTATGGCTCGGTGCGGCTGGGCCAGGGGCGTGAGAACGCCAAGCGGTTCCTGAAGGAGAACCCGGACCTGTTCATGGAGATCCGGCGGGCGTCGCTGAAGGCCAAGGCGGTGCAGCCGGTGAAGGCGGCGGCGGTCAGCGAGCAGGAGAAGAAGGAAGCTGAGGAGGGCGGCACGGCGGACTGAGTTTCGCCGGTGAACGAGCGTGTGTGCGGAAGGGGAAGGGTGGCCGCCATGAAGCCGGAGAGGCCAGGGCTGACCGGGAGAGAGGGGCCCGGCTGATTCGGTCGAGATGGCGGCGAAAGACACTCCACAGGCCCCTGGGCCAGACGCTCCGGGGCTTGTTTGTTGCGGGATCAGCGGGGGGCGGACGGGAGGCAGGGGTGTCAGGCCCAGACCTTGCGGGCGACGAGTTCGCCAAGGTCGGCCAGCAGGGGGTCGGCGAAGGCGGCGTCGGCATAGCCATCGAACCCGACAAGGCCCGCGGGGTTGGCCTCGAGCGCCGCGGCCAGGAAGAACGGGCGGCCGGTGACAGTGTCGAAGCAGTAGGCGTTCTCGATGGAGAAGCCGTACGCCCGGCCGACCTTGTTGATGACGCGGACGCGATCAGCCGGCAGGACGCGACGCAGCCCGGGGAGGAAGAACTTGCAGCAGTGATCGGGCCAGCGATCACGCGAGTAGACGGGACTGGGCGAATCGCCGGGGAACTGCGTCATGGCGGCGAGCAGGGCCTTGCGGTCGTCAGTCGGCAGCAGGTCCGCCGCAATCGGGTTGTCCGGGACAAGATCAGGCCGGACCAGCAGGGCGAGCAGGCGCTGCATGTCGGCCAGGCCGAAGCGGTTGCGCCAGGAGCAGTCCAAGGGCTGATCGATGCGGTCGGCCAGTGTTCCGCCGGGCGGAACGTGGGCGGTGCCGATGCCGGTGCGGGGCACGCCGGCGTTGTCGAGCAGCAGGTCGCTGTGTTGCTGTGGCAGGGTGAGCGGTGCGGAACCGTCGGGGATGAGCAGATCGACGGCGCCGGTGCGGCGCTGCTCGTCACGCGGGCGGAACTCGCTCAGGCGGTGGTTGATCCGGACCGAGGGCAGGCCCAGACCCCACATGAGGTGGTTGATGCGGCGGTGGCCGAGGAGCGTGTACAGCCGGTTGTGGGCGGGATTGTCGGAGACCAGGGCGATCTTGCGGATGTCGGATTCGACGGTGATGGTCTGGCCGTCCAGATTGTCAGGGTCGTGATCGATCACGGACTGATCGGGGAAGCATGGGTGGAAGCGCAGCGGCGTGCGGCGGGTGATCGGCCGGCCGGTGGCCGCGGCAAGGTGGCGGAGGAACAGCAGCGCACCGGCGGCGGCGCAGAGTTTGACGGTGCTGGCGGGGTAGATGTACTCGGCGTCAACCCGGAAGCCGTGCTGCTGGAGCACGGGGCGGCCGCCGGGGCCGGGCACGACCAGACCGAGGAGGATCTGCAGGCGGAACGCGTGCGGGGTGCGCATGGCTTCAGCCAGCGGGCCGGTGGCGGCTTGCAGCAACTGGCCGAGCAGGGGTGAGTCGGGCAGGGGTGGCGGTTCGGCCGGCGGGTGATCGGGGAGCGAATCAGGATCGGCCAGCGCACGACGCAGGACCCCGGACTGGTCGGCGGGGCCGGCTGAGGGTGCGGTGGGGGAATCGGGGCTGTGGGGGCGGGTCACTTGCTGCCGCGGGCGAAGTGGACGAGGGGGATGCTCATCATGGTGTGCAGGCCGGGGGGCGCTGCGAGCAGGCTGGGGATGGCGTTGATGGTGATGGAACTGGTGGCGATGTCGCCGTGGACGCCGCCGTTGAAGACCAGATCAATAGCCGGCTCGCCGTTGACGATGACGCGGTCGTGCGGCATGGGGTTCTTCTGGCCGATGGCGGCCTGGAAGACGAACTTGAGGACCTTCTTGCCCTTGCACACGCCGGTGGCGGTCTGCAGGACGCCGGCGGCGCAGCCCTTGGGGATGGGGCCGAGGCCGCAGCGCATGGCCTTGGCGGCCTTGACGGGCTTGATGGTCTCGCTCCACTTCTCGATCTCCCAGCCGAGGGCGGCGGCGACGAAGTGGAGGCTCTCGCCGAGGCCGACGTGGCGGAGCCAGCCCTGCTTGACGCCGGCCTTGAAGGCCTTGTCGTCCAGGGTGGCGCCGATCTTCTTCTGGAAGGGGATGCGGCGGGTGGTGGCGTCCTGGAAGCGGTGGATCTCGACGGACTTGACGCTCTTGCAGGCGGTGGTGGCGAAGACGGGGACGGCGTCCATGAGGAAGCCGGGGTTGACGCCGGTGCCCAGCAGGCGGCCGCCGTTGCGGACGGCGAGGTTGTGGAGTTCCTCGGCGAGTTTGGGGTGGCGGAGGAAGGGCCAGGTGGCCTCCTCGCAGGTGGTGATGACGGACATGCCGCGTTCGAGGAGGTAGCGGAAGGTGGGGGCGCAGTTGCGGAAGTCGGAGGAGGTGGTGACGACGGCGATCTGGGCCTCGGCGATGTTGGGGACGGATTCAAGTTCGGGGGAGACGATGACGTCCTTGGGGCCGAGCTTGGCGGTCTGGGAGAGGGGCTTGTCGGCGATGTCGGAGGCGACGTCGACGGCAGCGATGACGCGGCCGAAGCCGCGTTCGGCGTAGTCGTTGACGAAGCGGACACCGAGGGGACCGAGGCCGACGTGGAGGATGCGGTACATGCGACTGTGCCTTGTCAGGAATGCGGAGAGGGAAAACCTGGAGGAGTTTAGCGTGGGGCTGGGGCGGGCGGGGCCGGGGGCAGGGTGGCCGAGGTGGGCGGCGTCCCAAGAGCGCAGGTGACAAAGGCGGCGCCGGCGCCAAGGCAGAGGTGCCAGGGGAAGGCCCACGCCAGCCAGGGGAACTGGTTGCGGAGGGCGGCGGGGGTGACCTCGGCGGCGGAGGCGAAGCCGAGCAGGCCGGGGAAGACGCGGCCGAGCAGGCTGAAGGCGGAGACCTGGCAGGCGAGGATGACCAGGAAGCCGACGATCAGTGCGGCGATGACGCTGCGGCCGTTGCCCCGGCGGGTGAACAGGGCGGTGAAGAAGACCCCGAGCAGGCCGGCGTAGGCGAAGTTCATGACCGCCAGAACGAAATCCAGGACGGTGCTCTCCTTCGGGTCGTACCAGATCACGCAGAGAAGGCCCATGCCGGCCAGGGCGGCGCCGGCGCCGACGGTGCCCATGCGACCGATGCGCAGTTGCTGCTGGGGTGAGGCGCTCGGGCGGAGGCGGGAGTAGATGTCGCTGACGAAGGTGCTGGACATGGCGTTCAGGCCGGAGTTGATGCCGGCGGGACCGCAGGCGAACAGACCGGCGATGACCAGCCCGGCCAGCCCTCCGGACATGTGGTTGAGCGCAAAGGCCTGGAAGACGCTGTCGGAGGTGGCGGGAGCGGCGTGGGCAACGCCCATGATGTCGGGCCGCTGGTAGAAGATGTAGAGCAACAGGCCGAGGATGAGGAAGATGAGGACGGCGGGGACGCCCACGAGGATGCCGCTGATGACCGACCAGGCGCCCTTGGCGGGGCTCTTGCAGGTGAGCATGCGCTGGACGAGATCCTGATCGGCGCCGTGAGAGGCGACCGAGAGCAGGACGAAGCCGGTGAGGGCCGTCCAGAGGGTGAATTGCGCAGAGGGATCGAAACTGGTGGAGATGACGGTGAGTTTGCTGGGCGGGGTGACGTTGTTGATTGGCGGGGGGTTGGCCAGGGCGTGGGTGATGGTGGGGATGTCGGCGGGGATGCGGCTGAGCAGGAAAAAGATGGCGGCGACGGCGGCGCCGATGTAGACGGTGACCTGAAGGACATCGATCCAGATGACCGAGCGGACGCCCCCGAAAAAGCACAGGGCGATGCCCAGAGTGCAGAAGGCCAGCACGCAGCCGGCCTGGGCCCACTGGTTGTCCTTGTCGCCGAAGAGGACCAGTGCGGCGGGGATGGCGGCGATGAACACACGGGCGCCGCTGGCGAAGACGCGGCCGACGAGATAGGCGGAGGCGGCGGCGACGCGGCCGGTGGAGCCGAAGCGGCGTTCGAGGAGTTGGTAGGGCGTGGTGACGTTGTGGCGGTAATACGCGGGGATGAAGACGGTGGCCAGCAGAATGGCGGCAAGGATGCCGCCGATGTTGGCGGCGAGGTAGGTGAGGTTGCCGGTGTAGGCGGATTGGGGGACGCCGACATAGGTGGCGGCGGACTGGGCGGTGGAGAGGATGGAGAGGACAACGGCCCAGACGGGCATGGAGCGGGAGGCGAGGAAGTAGTCTTCGGTGGAGGTGGAGGGGCGGCGGTTGGTCCACCAGCCGGCGAGCAGAAGGATGCCGAAATAGGCGGCAAGGACTATGTAATCCCCTGGTTTGAGTTGCGTCAGCAGGGCGAGTGTGGCAGTCGTCACGCGAAAACTCCGTGCGCGGGTGCGGAACGCTGCAGCGTAGCGGCGCTGTGCCGCTATGCTGCGGCATGAAGCAGGTGATGTTGCGTCGAGCGGTTGTGGCGGTGGCGGGTGCGGGTCTGGCGGCGGGCGTCCTGATGGGCGGGTGCACCCAGCAGCGGACGGCCGGGACCGGCCCGCTGGTGGGGGACCAGGTGCAGCGGCGGGGGGATGAGATCATGGTGGCGGGGCGGCTGTTCCACACGGGGGCTCCGGTGGTGTTGTGGACGGACCCGGGCGGGTACGACGCGTATCGGGTGGAGAAGCGGTTTGGACCGCTGGAGCGGTCGGGCTGGGAGGCGGTGGCGAAGGAAGGACGGGGGCCGAAGGAGCCGGCGCGGTACAACCCGCGGTTCTTCCGGTTTGCCGAGAAGCAGCCGGAGCCGTGGCCGGGGCACAAGCTCAGCGAGCAGCAGATCGCCAAGTTCCGGGGGGGCGGCTGGGACTTGGAGAGCCTGCGAGAGGTGGTGGACCAGTTCGTGCTGCACTATGACGTGTGCGGGACGGCGAAGGTGTGCTTCCGGGTGCTGCACGATGCGCGTGGGCTGTCGGTGCACTTTCTGCTGGACATCGACGGGACGATCTACCAGACGCTGGATGTGAAGGAGCGGGCGTGGCACGCGACCACGAGCAACGACCGCTCGGTGGGCATTGAGATCGCCAATATGGGGGCGTATGCGGTCAACGAGAAGGACCCGCTGGACAAGTGGTACAAGAAAGACGCCAATGGCCGGACGGTGATCACCATTCCGCCGGAACTGGGCGACGGGGGCGTGCGGACGCCGGGGTTTGTGGGGCGGCCGCGGTTTGATGCCCCGGTGCTGGGGGTGATTCAAGGGGTGGAGCGGCGGATGTATGACCTGACGCCGGAGCAGTACGACTCGCTGATCAAACTGACGGCGGCGTTGCATGTGGCGTTGCCGAAGATCCGGCTGGACTACCCGCGTGGGGAGGACGGCAAGGTGCTGCCGAGAAAGCTGCCGGACGAGCAGCTCAAGGCCTTTACGGGGGTGATCGGGCATTACCACATTCAGGAGGACAAGGCGGACCCGGGGCCGGCGTTCGATTGGGAGTATGTGGTGAACGGGGCGCGGGAACTGGTGGCCAAGCGGACGCCGCGGGATGGCAGCGGACCGGGCAAGCCGGCGAAATCACAGCAGTAAGGCGGGCTGCACGGCGGGCGGGCAGCGCGATGCGGAGGAGTCTTTAGCGCTTGGCGGGTCGGCGGCGCTTCGAGCCGGCGGCGCGTCGGGCCGGGGTCGCACGCGTGGCGGGCGGCCGGGCGACATCGACGGCGAGGGTGACCAGTTCGAAGGCATCGAGCTTAAGGGGCAGTTCACCCTCGCGGGTGGGCCGCAGGGGCGGGCCGAGCGGGGACTCAAGCAGATCGCAGCGGTGGACCTGCAATGCGCGCAGGCCGGCCAGACAGAGGCGGGCGGTTTGGGGGGCGCCGGAGAGTTCGCAGAGCCGGATGATGACGCGGTCGTCGTCCTCGGCGAGTTTGATGGCCTCGATGCTGATTGGGTGCGGGGTGAGGACTTCGACGAGGCCTTCCAGCGGTCGGCCGGTGGCGGTTGGCTCCGGGGCGGACGCGGCGGCCTGGCGGGCGGGGGACGCGGGCAGCGGGAGGATGGGGCGGGCGAAGGCATCGGCCTGCAGGGCGAGGCGGCCGGGTGCTTCGGGGCCGGTGTCGATGCCGACGGCGTAGGTGAAGGTGATGGGGCCGTCGTCGGCCCCGGGGTCGGGGTAGTTGGGGGTGCGGAGCAGGGTGAGGCCGATGGCGGTGCCGCGCGGGCAGGACCAGCCATAGAGGCCGTCGGCCATGACCAGCAGGCGCGAGGCTGAATCGCCCAGGGCGGCAAAGCCGTGGGCGGGGAACTCGAACGCGGCCCGCTGCTGGGGCGTGTTGGCGTGAGTGGGGCGGGTGAGCCAGCCGTGCTGGGTGCCGTGGATGAGGCGAAGTGGGGCGGCGGCGGGGGCAGCGGGGAAGACAGCGCGGACGAGTTGGCGGCGCTGGAGGGCGTGCAGCGTGGAGGTGCAGCGGATGACGTTCTCGCCGGGGACGAGGGTGAGGGCGCGGGTGACGCGGATGCCGTGCTGGGTGACCGGGCCGATGGTGATGGTGACCGCTCCGGAAGGGGCCGTTGTGACGCGGACCGTTCCGGCGGCGGTGATCGGGTTGACGGAGTCGGTGTGGGCGGCGTCGATATCCCAGGCGTCCCACATGCGGGGGCGGTCGCGGTGGACGTGGAGGTCGTTGAGCGGGCCGGAGAGGGTGTGGCCGGCGACGGAGAGGCGGGTGATGCGGCCGGCGGAATCAATGATGGCCGAGGTGGTGCCGCTGGTGAGGGTGACGGCGTTGCGGGCGCGGGTGATGGTGACGGCGGGCGCGGGGGTGGCGGGGGTGGCGGGGGCCGGCGCGGCGGACGGTGTGAAGCCCAGTGGCGGTGCGCCGGCCTGCAGGGCGGCGGCGGGGTTGAAGGCGGCGCTGGATGCCGGCAGGTGCTTTGTGGCGTGCAGCAGGCCCTGATCGATGATCCGCTGGGCGGTGGCGAGCACTTCGCTGAGTTGGGCGAAACCGTCGGTGTAGACCTGGGGAATCGAGGAGCCGGGGAGGATGTCGTGGAACTGGTTGAGCAGCAGGAGCTTCCAGGCGCGGTCCAGGGCCTCGCGGTCGGCGCTCAGCACGGCCGAACCTTCGGGGGCGGTGCGGAAGATGTGGCGGGCGTAGACGAGCATGGTCTCGGCGGTGCGGAGGGCGTGCTCGCAGCGGCGGTGGAGTTGCTTGAAGCGGGTGTGGGTGCTGAGAACGCCCCGGTGCAGTTCCAGGTAGAGTTCACCGGTGTGCTGGTCGATGGGGATGCCGGCACGCCGGGCGGCGGCGACGTCGTCGTGCAGAGCCTGGCAGAAGTGGTGGGCGTCGTCGTGAAGGGTGCGGGGCAGGCCGTCGCAGTCGGAGGCGAGATCAATGTTGCGGATGGACCAGGCGGTGGGGCCGCCGCCGCCGTCGCCGAATCCGAAGGGCTGGAGCCAGCGGGCTCCGCCGGCGAGGTTGGCGGGGCGGTTGGGGATGGAAGGGAGCGACGGGATGTGCTTGGAGCGGTGGCAGCGGTCGCCCCGAAGCAGTTCACGCGGGGTGTTGACGGCGTTGTAGTCGCAGCCGGGGGTGGAGTGGGCGAGCACCGTGTGGCGGCTGAGGCCCTGCCAGCGGAAGGTGGTGAAGGGGAAGGGGTTGGTGTCGTTCCAACTGAGTTTGTTGGTGACGAAGGTGTCCAGTCCGGCGGCGGCCATGAGCTGGGGGAGGCAGGGGGGGAAACCGAAGGTGTCGGGCAGGTAGAGCATGCGCTGGCGGCCTTCGGGGCCGAAGCGGTCGGTGAAGTAGCGGATGCCGTGGAGCAACTGGCGGGCGAGGGACTCGCCGGAGGGGACGTTGCAGTCGGGCTCGATCCACATGCCGCCGACGGGCTGCCAGCGGCGTTCGGTGACGCGGCGGCGGATCTGCCGGAAGAGCTCGGGGGCGTCCTGCTCGATGAACGCGTACTGCTGGGGCTGGCTGGCCATGAAGACAAAGTCCGGGTGGGACTCCATCAGCCGCAGCACGTTGGAGAAGGTGCGTTGGCACTTGCGGCGGGTTTCGCGCAGGGGCCAGAGCCACGCGGTGTCGATGTGGGCGTGGCCGACGGCGTGGCAGACGGTTGCCGATGCGCCGGCGGGGCGGCGGAGGGCCTGCATGAGGATGCGCAGCGCTGCGGGCGCGGCGGCGCGGACGGCGGCGGGGTCATCCGAGGTGATGGCGGCGCGGGCCTGGCGGAGGGCGGTGTGGAGCTCTTCGGCGCGGCCGTTCTGGATCAGCGGCTGGTTGGGCATCCACGGCGCGGTGGGGGTGTGAGCGGGCGGAGAGCCGGGGTCGAGTTCGCGGAGGAGCTGGCAGGCGAAGGTGAAGGTGTCGCGGAGATCCGCGGTGGGCTGGTCAACGGCGACGAGGCTTGCGTGCAGGAAGCGGCCGGGGGTGCGGCTGTTCCAGCGGGCATGGATCTCGGGGCCTTCCCACTGCAGGCCCCGGGCGCCGAAGAGGTGGTTGCAGGCGGCCTCGACGAAGAAGTCCACCCGGCCGGCGCGGAGGGCGGCGGGGGGAAGGGGGGCCAGGTCGCGGTTGGCGTCAAACCCGGCGTGGGGGACGTCGCCAAGGAAGAGCAGGGCTTCGGTATCAGACGAGAAGGACAGGTGCAGGCGGCGGCCGGCCAAAGCGGCGGGGACGCGGCCCTGCAGGCGGAACCACGCGGTGGACCAGGAGGGGCCCCATTGCCAGCCGGGCTTGACGGGCTTGAAGCGTTGGCCGCGGGCGACGGCGGCGGGGACGGGGTCGGGCGTTTGCCAGGCGGCGGCGGAGAGGGGAACGGAGGCGGCGGCGACGGCGGGCGCGATGACCTCGCGGCAGAAGACCTCGAGGCCTTCAACAGCGATGAGCAGGGGCGTGGGCATGGTGGTGACGGCTGAGGTTCGAGGGTCGGACGAAGGGCATCGCGACGGTAGCCGCGGGGGGCGTGCGGACTGGCCGGAAGGATCAGACTTCCCACGGCCAGGCGAAGCGGACGCCGTCGGCGGCGAGCACATCCTGCACGTGGCGGACATGATCGGCGTACTCGTGCACGGCGTGCGGCTCAAGGTCGTGGGCGAGACACCAGGCGGCCAGGGTGGCGGCGGCCTCGCCGGCGTTCCACTCGGTGGGGTGCATGCGGTACGCGCCGTTGGTGACGTGGGTGACGCCCATGGCCTTGCCGGCGCACACGACGTTGCGGACGCGCTTGGGGATCAGCGCGCCCATGGGGATGCGGAAGGGGGCGCAGTTGACGTAGACGTTGTTGCGGCCGGCGGTGCTGGGGTGCAGGTCGATCATGTAGTGGCCGATGCCGACGGAATCGGGGAAGCGTTCGCCGGTGCCGAAGGGGGTGGCCTCCCAGTTCAGGGCCTTGGTGTTCAGGCCGGCCTTCTGGCGCTGCTCGGTGCCCACGTGGCCTTCGTGCACGATGGTCAGGGCTTCCAGGCGGCGGGGTTCGCGGATGTAGCAGGCCTTGGCGAAGCCGTCGGCGGTGCCGAGTTCGTTGCCCCGGAGCTTCAGGCCGGGGTACCCGAGTTTGCTGTCCGAATCGTGACGGGGCGCCTCGGTCTGCATCCAGTGGATCAGATTCAGGGACTGCTCGCGGGCGCCGGCGAGGGCGGCGGCGCGATCGGCGGGGCTGACCCCAAGCAGCGGACGCTGCCAGTAGTCCATCTGCACCATGTTGATCAGCGTCACGTCGGGGTACTGGTCGGCGGCGGAGTCCTGGTAGAGCCGACGCATGGAGATGCGGCGGTAGCGCCACATCTCCAGTTCGCCCTTGTCGGGTTGATCGGGCCAGGGGACCAGGCGGAAAGTGCGGCGGCCTTCGACGTTGTGGCTGGGGACCGTCCAACTGAACAGCCGCTCGCCGCCGGCCCACGGCGGGGTCATCTGGGGGACGTAGCTGCGCCAGAAGTCGTAGTTCTTCGGGCGGGGGATGGTGTGGTCCTCGCCGGGTCGGTGCTCAAGGGCGAAGCACCAGGAGACGGCCTGCTGGTCGGCGGGGTCGGTCTTGTCGGGGTGGCCGTGCAGTTCGCCGTGGACGGAGGTGTGCTCGGCGCCGATGCGGTGCTCGATGCCGGCCAGGTTATAGAGGTCGCCCAGGTCGGAGGCGTCGAGGATGTACTTGGCGGTGACGGTGATGGTCCGGCCGTCGGCGTGGGAGAAGGTCACCGATCGGACGCGGTCGCCATCGGCGGTGGCGGAGACGGGCGTGAAGCCGAAGTGGACGGGCTTGAGGTCGGGGTCGCCCAACAGGGAGGCGAGTTGCTGGTGGAGGCACTGCATCCAGATGCGGGGCTCGGCGCAAAGGCGAGAGACCCAGCCGCCGCCGGGGTTGAGGCGAGGATCGGTGCGGAAGCCGTCGCGGATGGGGCGGCCGAGGTAGGCGGCGCGGACCATGCGGCGGAGATCCGCATAGCGGCGGGTGCAGCCGTACTCCTCGACCCAGCGGTTCTCATCGGGCGGGACGGCCTGCGCGGTGAGCTGGCCGCCGAGCCAGTCGGTGGATTCAAAGACCAGGAAGGGGACGCGCTTCTCGGCCAGGACGAGGGCGGCGGCGGTGCCGCCGGCGGTGCCGCCGATGATCAGGACGTCGGTGGAGAGCTCGGTGTGCATGACGGTGGGAGGGAGGGGCGGGCGGGTAACGGGTGTGGCGAAGGGACGGCGGAATCAGCCCTTGACGGCGCCGGCGAACATCTGCGGCTTGAGCCAGCGCTGCATGGCGACAAAGCCGATGAGAATGGGGATCAGAGCGAGCACGGAGGCGGCGTAGTAGGTGCGGGGGCTGGAGGCGAACTGGCCGATGAGTTCGTTGACCGCGACGGGGAGGGTGAAGTTCTCTCGCTGCTGGAGGACGATCAGCGGCCAGAGCAGTTCGCTCCAGGCGCCGATGACCGAGAAGAGGGCGAGGGTGGCCAGCGTGGGTGCGGACAGCGGGAGCATCACGTGCCACCAGATCTGCAGGCTGGTGGCGCCGTCGATGCGGGCTGCTTCTTCCAGGCTGTCGGGGATGGCGGCGAAGGCCTGGCGGCAGAGGAAGATGCCAAAGGCGGAGACCGAGAAGGGGATGATGACCGCCAGCAGGGTGTCGTACAGCCCCATGTTGACGATGGAGATGAACATGGGCACCACGATGACCTGTTCGGGGATCATCATGGTGGCGAGCATGAGGACGAAGATCAGGTTGCGGCCGGGGAAGGACATCTTGGCCAGCGGATAGGCGGCCAGGGCGGCGAGCACGACGTTGAGCACCGCTCGGCCGAAGGTGACCAGCACGCTGTTGACCAGGGGCCAGGAGAGCGTGCCGCTGTCAACGGCGGCGGAGAAGTTGGCCAGGGTCGGGCGGCCGGTGACCGAGGAGAGGTCGGTGCCGGGCGGCTGGAGGGCGATGAGCAGCAGCCAGAGGGCCGGGCCGATGGCCAGCACGACCAGAGCCAGCGCGGCCAGCCAGAGCAGGGCGGTGAGCAGGGGCGGGCGGCGTTCGAGCATCAGGCCGCTCCCTGGTTGGCTTGGTTGGCGCGGCTGATGCGCAGGTTCACCAGGCTGAAGGCGAGGATGATGACAAACAGCGTGATGCCCATGGCGGAGGCGAGGCCGAAGTTGCCCCGGCCGAAGGCCTCTTCGTAGATCAGCGGGACGGCGGTCTGGTGCTCGATGGGCACGCCCTTGACGGTGACGAACAACTCGTCAAAGACCTTCAGGGCGGAGATGGAGGAGATGATGAACACCAGCGTGATGACCGGCCAGATGGAGGGCAGGACGACCAGGCGGAACACGCCCCAGCGGCCGGCGCCGTCGATGGCGGCGGCTTCGCGCAGTTCACGCGGGACGGCGAGCAGCCCGGCGAGGAAGACCATCATGTAGAAGCCGAAGCCCTTCCAGAGGGTGACGAGCATGGCGCTGATGAGCGTCCACGGGTAGTCGGTGAGCCACGCGATGCGGGGCAGGCCGACGCCGGTGAGGACCGTGTTGACCAGGCCCTGATCGGGGTTGAGCACCAGCCGCCAGCCGACGGCGGCGACGATGGTGGGGGTGACGACGGGGAGGAACAGGAGCAGGCGGAGCCACTTGCCGGCGCGGATGCCCGACTCGACGATCATGGCGGCGGAGAGGCTGAGGAAGATCAGCGCCGGGGTGACCAGCAGGTAGACGGCGCTGTTGAGCATGCAGGACCAGAACCGCTCGCTGGAGAGAAGTTGCTGGTAGTTGGCCAGGCCGATGAAGGTGGGGGGCTGGAAGGGCGTGTAGCGGGTGAAGCTGAACCAGACCACCTGCACCATGGCCCAGAGGAAGAACACACCCAGCACGAGCATCGCGGGGGCGATGAACGCGTAGGGGGTGAACCAGCGGTGGCGAAGCGAGCCTCTCACGCCGGAGATCCTTGCCCGGTGGTGGAGGCCGGGGTGGAACGTTGGGTGGACGGCTGGCCGGACGGGGGCGGCTGCCTGGCGGGCACGGCCGCCGGGCGGGGGACGGCGTCCATGGTGCCGGGCACCAGGGCGAGGATGCCGTCCCAGGTGGTCTGGATGTCCTGCAGGGTCACCCGCAGATCGCGGCCGTCGAGCAGGACGCGCTTGAAGCCGTCCTCAAAGGCGCGGCGAAGGTCGGGCCAGGCCTCCAGCGAGGGGGTGAAGGCGACGGCGTCACGCAGGGCGCGGGCGGAGAGGGCGCGGGCGTACTGGATGCGGCGTTCGGCCTCGGCGGCCGGGTCGGACAGGGGCTCGGCGGAAGGGAAGGCGAACAGGGGGTCGTCCAGGGCGGCGGTGACGCTGGGCAGGACGACGGCCCGCCGGCAGAGGAGCAACTGGCTTTGGGCGCTGGTCATGAACCAAGCCAGACGGGCGGCCAGTTCGGGGTTGCGACTTTGGTTGGTGACGCTGAGCACCATGACGGCGATGTGGGCGCGGTTCAGCGAGCCGGTGATGGCGGGCTCAACCTGGGTGCCCTGGAAGACGGTCGGGCTGTCACGCTGGATCTGCTTGAGGAAGTTGGGACCGGTGTTGATGAGCGCGAGTCGGCGTTCCTTGTAGAGCTGCGGCTGGTGGCTGTTGCCGCCGGTGACGGCCTCGGCGGGCATGGCGCCGGAGCGGAAGGTGGCGACCCAGCCTTCAAGGAAGGCGATCACGGCCGGATCGAGCAGGTTGGCGCGGAGCCTGGGTTGCGGGCCGGAGCGGTCCTCGGTGAAGGGGACGACGCCGTCGGCGAGCATCATGAAGGGCAGGTCGGCCTCGAAGCCCAGGGGGATGGAGAAGAGGTAATTGCCGGTGCGCTGGTGGAAGTCCAGTGCCTGCCGTTGGAGAGACTTCCAGTCGCGCCCGAGGCTCTGGCGGGTGAGGCCGCCGGCGGTGAGCACCGGTTCGTTGAGGAGCACGGTTTGGGTGGTGAGGTACCACGGCAGGCCGAGGAGGCGGTCGCCCAGGCTGGGCAGGCGGAGGGCGCCGGAGAGGTAGGTGGCGGACACGTCGCCGGGGAGAAGGGGCTTGAGGTCGACCATGGCGTCCATGGCGACAAAGCGGGCGAAGGTGCGATCGGCCATGTTGACCAGATCAGGGGCCCGACCGGCGGCGGCGGCGGCCATGAGCTTGCGGTCGATGGCCTCGTAGGGGACGTCGGACCAGACGACCTTGACCCCGGGGTTCTCCGCTTCGAACGCGGCGATGCGTTCGCGGATGTAGTCTTCAAAGGGGGCGAGGGCGAGGGTCCAGAACTGCAGTTCGACGCGAGAGGCGGAGCCCGAGCCTTGGGTCGGTCCGTCACTGCGTGAGCAAGCAGCAACACCGCCGAGCGTCGCGAGGAGCGCGAGCACGGCGGCGATCGCAGGTTGGGTCAGGCGATCAAACGCGCGCATGGTGTGGGCGTGGCGTTGGGGCCGGGGATGCACGCGGGGCTGGAGGGCTTACGGGTTCTCGATCTGGAAATCGCGAGTGGACCACAGCACCTTGTAGGTGCTTCGGCCGGACGGCGGGGCCCGGAAAAGTTCGGTCGCGTTCCAGAGCTGCACGTGCCCGTCGACGAAGCCGAAGTGGGCGCTGCCCCGGGCGACCCAGCGGTCGGTGGTGCGGTTGGGGTGGCGGTAGTAGGGGATGTCGGCAATCCGGTCGCGGTTGACGGGGATGCCGGCGAGCTCGGGCGGGGTGCCGAAGGGGAGGTTGAGCGGGTTGCCGCCGGGGGAGTTGTTGGTGGAGCCGCCGAAGCGCTGGCCGGGGGTGCCTTGGGCGCCGATGGTGGAGACGGTGAACCAGCGGCGACCGAACTCGGAGGCGGGGCCGCCGGCGGTGGAGCCGGCGGGTGCGATGCCCCAGGCCTCACCGAGGAGCATGAGGTTGGAGGAGAAGTCGGCGTTGGCATCGAAGCCGTTGGTGGGGCGGCGGTTGCCGTCGATGATGCTCGAGCCGTTGAAGTTCATGGAGTACGAGCGGGCGCCCTCAACGTGGTTGGGGCAGGCCATGACGCCGCCGCCGACAGTTTCGTTGATCGAGGCGCTGGTGTCGTTGCGGTTGACCTGCGGGAGGAAGTTGCCGAGGCGCTGGACGTCGTACCAGTAGATGCCTTGGGCGGTGGGGTTGGAGGGGTCGTTGCGGTCGTTGGCGTTGGGCGGGAACTTGCCCTTCCACTCGTTGGAGTAGAGGATGAGGGCGGTGGTGGTGTTCTTGAGGTTCGTGGAGCAGACCACGGCGCGGGCCGAGTCGCGGGCCTTGCCGAGGGCGGGCAGGAGGATGCCGACCAGCAGGGCGATGATGGCGATCACCACGAGCAGTTCGATAAGCGTGAATGCGCGGGTGCGTTGGATGGGGGCGGGGGTTGTGGCAACCATGATCATGCTCCTGCGAAATGCCGAGTGGCGGGAACACCTTTTGTGGTGACGTGAACGGCCGGCTCTGCGTCGCCGGCATCGGAATCCTGGGGATGGCCGTTCAGGGCCGTGCCCGAGTGGGCGGGGTGGGAACGGTCGGCGGGGAGGCCGGGACGGCTGGTGGAGCCTCGGACGATCAGTTGAGCGCGAAGGAGCGTATGGGTAGCGGTTCGTGAAGGATCGCGAAGCAGTTCCACCAGTCGGCGAACGGCGGTGCTGCCCATATCGATCAGGGGCTGACGGAGTGCCGTCAGCGGAGGGGAGAGATAGGAGGCGGTGCGGGCATCGTCCACGCCGACGACGGACAAGTCATCGGGGATGCGGACCCCCGCCGTGCGGGCGGCCTCATAGGTGTCCAAGGCAAGCGTGAATCCGCCAGCGAAAACCGCTGTGGGCCTGTGTACGGAGCTCAGCAGTGCGACCAGGCGCTCGCCCTCGGTACGCTCAAGTTTCCAGCCTTTGGCGGGGAAGATCAAATCCGCGTCGCTGTCGAGCCTGCGTTCGGCGATGGCGGCGCGGAAGCCCCGGAAGCGGTCTCCGGAGTTGCTGATGCGGTCGTCGCCGCCGATGTAGGCGATGCGGCGGTGGCCGAGCGAGGCGAGATGGGCGACGGCCTGCCGGGAGATGTCCAGATTGTCGGTGTCGACGGTCTGGATCCCGGGGCGTTCCCAACTGGCTCCGACCACAACGATCGGAGGGAGCTTGGCGATGGACGCTTCGTCGGGCCGGAATCCGGTGAATCGCGGGGGCTTGGAGAGTTGGTCAACGAACGGGTTGACGTACAGGTAGCCGTGGCACTCGTTGCGCCAGTCCTCCCCGAAACGCAGCAGCACCAGATCGCCGCCGGCTTCGGCAGCTCCGCGGCGGACGCCCTCGAGAACCTGGCCGTGGTAGGCGTCGGCGAGCGAGCATTCGCCGTGGAAGACCAATCCGAAGCGGAGGCCCTCGGTGACGGCGGCACGCTCGAGATACGCCTCGTGAACGAAGGTGCCCCGGCCCTGGCCCCGACGCAGCACCCCCTGGCCGACGAGTTCCTGGAGGGCCCGGTGCACGGTCACCAGAGACACACCAAGTTGCTCGGCGAGCGCCTTGGTGCTGGGGAGTCGTTCGCCTACCGCGTAAACCTGCAGATCAATCGCTTCACGCACGGCCTCCTTCACGCAGACGTAAAGCGGGCGTCCGGGTTCGGGATGGATCGGCTTGAGGGCCACGCTCTTCATTGGCAAGCCGCCGTGACGCCCTTAGGCGTCGCGGCGGTTGGATGATGCATTATCGACGGCGGCGGAAGGCCGCCAGGGAGCCCAGACCCAGAAGGGCGGCGGCGCCCGGCGTGGGAATCTGGAAGACGTAGAGGTTGCGGTTGGCGAAGTCAACCACGGCCAGCGAGTTGGTCGCGGCGTCGTACGAGAAGTCGTACGCGCCGTTGCCCGTCGGAGCGGACCACGCGGAACCGTTGAGCAGGAACTGCAGCGGAACGGACGTGCCGGTGGTCGTGAAAGCACGGACCACGGTGCCGAAGGCCTGGCCGGGGTTCACAACAGTGCGATCGTTGACGATCAGCAGATTGCCGGCGGTAGAGCTGTTCACGAAGGCGATGTTCTGGCTGTCGACGGTAGTGACCGCGGTCAACCCGCCGATGGCGGTGGAGGCAGAGCCGGTGAAGGCGTTGTCACCGCTGCGCACGGCGCGGCCGATGCGGTTGGCCTCGCGGGTGTAGAGGTCGCCGGTGGCGGGGTCAAAGGCGAGATCGCGCCAGGTAGTGGCGGTGGGGGCAAAGTTGATGATGGCACCCGCGTTTTGGCCGTTGATGTACTGGCCGGTGGTGGTGTTCAGCAGGTGGCGGCGGCCGCCGCCAATGGAGAGATACGCGACGCCCTGGTTGGTGCCGCCCCCGTTGAAGCCGGGGTCGAAGGCGACGCCGTTACCGCGGCGGGTGGAGTCGTTGCCGGCGGCCGGATCACCGATGCGCCAGTTGAGGGTCCCGGCGCTGGCGCTGAACTGGCGAACGGAGTCGCCGGAGCCGGCGCCGTTGTCCAGGCCCACGGCGAGGCGATCGCCCTGGATGGCCAGGCTGGTGATGCCGCGGTTGTTGGTGGTGGCAAAGGCGCCGAAGCGGGCGCCGAACGCGGGGGCCGAGAGCACGTTGCTGACGCGGACGACGGCCGTGCTGTTGGTGGCTCCGGAGCTGTTGTAGCCCGCGACCCAGGCATCGGTGCCGTTCCAGGCGACTGCTGACGGGTTGGTGCCGATGCCGGTGTTCACGTTGCTGATGCTCGACAGGTCGACGACGGCGCGCAGGTCCAACTGAACCTGAGCGGAGGCCGCACCGGCAATGCCGGCGACGGCCAGAATGGCCACGGTGCTGTTCATCTTGCTCTCTCCTGAAATCTCTCTGTGTGCCGGCTGGGTGGCGGAGCTCCGGTCGCAGCATTGCGAAACCTGAAAGAGCGGGTCACTCAGCACAAGGCACGATCCGCATGGTGAACGCCCACAGATCTCTGGCTGGGGGCGTTCCGGGTGAACCCCGGCAGACATATTCTATAACTAGATAGCGATTTGGCCAGAATTTCTGAAGAGTCAGCAGCAGATCGGCGGGCAGCCCTCATTAGGGAGCGCAAGTGAGCGAAAGTCGGTCTTCGTGCGGAGGGTATTGTTATCGGTCGTTCTTGGGGGTGGCCCAGCCCCCGATCGGCTGGCCGGGGCGTTTGGCTGACCAGACCAGCAGAGCGACACCCACCGCGACCATGCCGACACTGAGCCATTGGCCCCGGCTGAGGTCCAGCAGCAGCTTGCCCTGCGATCCGAACTGAGCGTCGGGGAGTCGCCAGAGTTCGGTGATCACCCGGAGCACCCCGTAGACGATCAGCCAGGCGGCGGCGATCAGCCCAGCCTTGCGAGGCCTGGCCCAGAGCGTCCAGACCACCAGCCCGAGCACAAGGCCTTCGGCGAGGGCCTGATAGAGCTGTGAGGGGTGGCGGGCGCTGACGAGGGGCTCAAGCTGTGGGCGATACTGCTCGGCCCGCGACACCACGTATCGCAAGGCCTGCTGCCATGACTCTCCGGGCTTGATCTGGCTGGTGACCAGTTGGTTGAGGGCGGCGAGTTGGGCGGGCGACAGGTCCGGGGTGTGACTGAGGACTTCTTTGGTGCCGGGGCCTGTCCAGCCCAGCAGTTCTTGTGGGAACTGCACGGACCACCAAGGGCCTTTCTGGCCGGCAGGGGCGACGACTTTGCCGAGCAGTTCACCGTTGATGAAGTTGGCCAGACGGCCGAGCAGCAGGCCCAAGGGTGAGGCGAGCGCGAGGAAGTCCATCACATGCAGCGTGCTGCAGCGGCCGACGCGCGTGCCGTCCGGGCCATCGGGCCATCCACGGCTGATGCGCCAGGCGGCCAGAACGCACCCGATCATGGCACCATGACTGGCCATGCCGCCCTTGTGCACAGCGAGCAGCCCCCACCAGGGGGGGGTTGAGGTGAACGAGGTGAGCAGTGAGCGGTCGTAGACGAGGACATAAAGGAGGCGACCCCCGGCAACGACGCCAAAGAACAGCCAAGTCATGGCGTCGGGCACGCGATGAACCGGGATGGCGACGAGCCTCCGCGTGGCAAGCACGTGGAGCAGCAGCCACGCCAGGAGAAAGCCGGCGACGTAGGACAAGCCATACCACTTGACCGACAGGTCGCCCGAAATACGGAAGACGTTGGGGTCGAGGGTGTGGAACCAAGATGCCAAGGTGTGCGTCATGAGGGGAGGAGCGGCGGAGCGTAGAACCGCCGAAGATGGACTCGGGTTGCAATCAAAATAGTCCTATAACTGCTGCATCCGCTTCGGGGCCTGTGCGAATGCCACAGCGGGCGGGGTGAAGGAGCCTGGCGATGTCGGGTAAGCGAACTTTGCGGCTGGGTCTGGCGGCCTGCGTGTTCTCGCTGTTGGCATGCGGCGGGTGGGCGCAGGGCGTTGGGGATGAGCGGGCCGGGGTGGCTGCGCCGGCGGGCGGTGGGCAGGCTGAGAAGAAGCCGACAGTCACCGACCGCCTCCAGGTCGTGTACTCGCGGCTGACCAATCAGGCATCGGAGTTGGCAGCGTTCGCGACCAAGGCTGACGAGGAGAAGGATTTCCGTATCGGCAGCCTGCTGCGGGCAGCGGCCAGATCGAGCCAGTTGAGCGCGAATCTGATCGCGGAGCAGATCCGTCAGGCCGGCGGGAAGCCGGAGGCGAAGCCCGAGCCCAAGCCGGTGGATGTCAAGGGCACCAAGGACAACCTCAAGGCGGCAGCGGCCCGGGTGCGGTCGCTGCGTGATGGTCCCGTGGCTGACGGAACAACCCAGGCCAATGCCGAGCGCAACCGTGACGCGGTGCGCGTGTTGCGGTTTGCCCGCGAGTCCTCCACCGAACTGGTACGGTGGCTGGAAGACGCCGCGGAGGGCGGGGAGAAGTGGAAGGGGGAGAAGCGAGAGTTTTTCGTGGACCGTACCTGCGGGCGGCTGGTGGACAAACTCGACTTTGAGCGTTGTCCGGTGTGCCAGAGCCGCCGGGACAGTTACGAGCGGGTCAACTGATCGTGCGTCAACCGGACGGGCGAACCGGGCAACCACCGGTGCCGGATTCCGTGCGTCGGGCGAGACTTGACGGGTGAACGCCCCAGTGTGCAGCGGCGCGGGGTGCTGAAGCGGGAGATAAGTACAGTTTCTCCCGGAATCACCCGATGATTGTTCTCGGGCAAGGGCCTGCGGACTTGTGCGGCCGCGGGCCCGGCCAAGGAGCCGGCTGAATGTTTGGTGAACCCTTTCACGTGTCCGTGCTGGATGACGATGCCGACATTACAAGACTGTGTCGGACGCTTCTGGGCAGTGTGGGCTATTCAGTGGAGTCGTTCGAGCGGGTGGCGGACTTTGTCCGCTCAGGGCGGATGGAGCAGGCTGGCGTGCTGCTGACGGATGTGCGGATGCCGGAGCGAAGCGGTCTGGAGATCGTGGATGAACTGGCGGCCATGCGGTCGCCGCTGCGGGTGGTGGTGATGAGCGGCCATGCGGATGTGAGCATGGCGGTTCGCGCCCTGAAGAGCGGCGCGGTGGACTTTCTGGAAAAGCCTTTCCGGCCTCAGGATCTTCTGGATGCGGTGAGCCGCGCCCGGGGCCATGCGGCGACGGCGGCCCGTGAGGCGGCGGAGCGGACGGCGGTGCTGAGCCGGATGTCCTCGCTGACTCGTCGGGAGCGGGAAGTGTTCCTTCAGGTGGTTGCCGGCCGGGCCAATCGCGAAGTCGCGGCGGAGTTGAAACTGTCGGCCAAGACGGTGGAGATTCATCGCGCCGGCGTGATGCGGAAAATGCACGCCCAGACCTTCGCCGATCTGGTGCGAATGGCTGTGGTCGCTGAAGCGGAGGGCGCGATTCCGGCTTTGCGGCCGGCTGACGGCGGCGGCGTGATGGAGCCAACCGGCCAGAGCGGCGTCGCGGCCTGATCAGGCATTCATGACGGTGCCGGCGTTGACTCTCTGGAGCGTCGCATGGAGGAGCGCGTCGCGGTCCTGTGCGGTGGCCGCGGAGAGGTTGATGTGGCCGGTCTTCCGGCCGGCGCGGGGCTGTTTGCCGTACCAGTGCACGGCGGCGTGGGGGATGGCGAGCATCTCGGCGACAGGCGGCGCGGCGCCAATGAGGTTGATCATGGCGGCATGCCCGCCGCCGGAGACATCCGTCGGCCCGAGAGGCCATCCGAGGATGGCCCGCAGGTGGTTCTGAAACTGGCTGGTGCGTGCGGCGTCGATGGTCCAGTGCCCTGAGTTGTGTACGCGCGGGGCCATTTCGTTGGCCAGCAGCCCATCGGGGGTGTCAAAGAGCTCGACGGTCAGGACGCCGACGTACGCCAGGCTGTCCAGCAGCGAGGTGATCAGAGCGTGGGCGCGGCGGATGAGCTCCGCTGAGGTGTTTGGAGCGGGGGCGAGGGTGGTTCGCAGGATGCCGCCGGCGTGGGTGTTCTGGTTGAGGGGGTAGATGACTGTTTGGCCAGTGGTGGAGCGGGCGGCGATCACCGACAGTTCGCGGGTGAAGTGAACGAAAGCCTCAACGATGAGGGCAGCGGGCTGGTCTGCCGCCGCCCCCCGCTGGAGATCGGTCCATGCTGCGGGGACGTCCTCGGGCCGTCGGATGACAGCCTGGCCCTTGCCGTCGTAGCCGAGGCGGCGGGTCTTGACGACGCACGGATAGCCGACAGCAGCGACGGCCTGGGTGAGCGATGCAAGCGAGTCGGCGGGGCGGAAAGCGGGCGTGGGGATGCCCAGTTCGGTGAACAGGGTCTTCTCGAGCAATCTGTCCTGGGATCGGCGAAGCGGCTCAAGCCCGGGTCGGAGCGGGCAGCGTTCGGCGACGCGGCGGGCGAGGTCGAGCGGCACGTTCTCGAACTCGTAGGTGCAGACATCCAGCCCGGCGCAGAAGGCGTCAAGGTGCTTTGGGTCGTTGAAGTCGTCGCAGATGAGCTTTCCGGCGTGCCCGGCGACAGCGTCGCGCGAGGGGTCCAAGAAGCGGAATTTCAGGCCCAGGGGCAGGCCAGCGATGGCGAGCATGCGGCCGAGTTGGCCGCCGCCCAGGACGCCGATGGTCATTGGTGGCCTCCGGATATCGGCGATTGCGGAGACGCCAGATCGGCCGCAGCGACGGCTGGGTGGGGTGGAGCGAGGCGCATCCCAGCAGGATCGGCAAGCAACTTGTCGAGGCTTGGGAGCCGCTCACCGGCACAGGGTGGTCCGTTTGGTGCGTCCGCCATGGCCGCATTGTGGCGGGGGTGAGGTCGGAAAGCAAAGCGGCCGGGCCACTTGGTGTGGCCCGGCCGCAAGGTTGTGAGCAGGTTGGCTGTGAAGACTCAGGCGCGGCGGCGGCGGAAGGCGGCCAGACCGCCGAGCATGCCGATGGTGCCCAAGCCGGCCATGCTGGCAGGCGGCAGGGGGATGATGATGGCGCTGGCGCGAGCATCGAAATACGTGGCGACGCCGCGGTCACGGGCGTCGAAGAACAGCGTGTAGGTGCCGGCCGCGGTGAAGTAGCTGCCGAGGTTGGCCCAGACAAAGCGATCGCGGACGGCGGGGCCGTCGCTCAAGCGGTAATTGGGATCCGCGGCGGAGGGGGTGCCGGAGGAGTTCATGAAGGTGATGTTCGTGATGGTGCCGTTGGGGGCCCGCAGGAAGACGCGGACATCGTTGTCAATGGCGACCGAGAGGCGGAAGGAAGTGTAATTTGCCTGCCAGGTGAAGGACTGCGAAGCGAGAACGTGGGTGGTGTTGCCGGCGTTCCAGACAACTTCGGAGGCCAGCGACGAGCCGGACCCGAAACCGCCGCCGCCGAGGGAGGTGCTTCCGGCGAAGCCGAAGTTGTTTGCCACCCAGGCATTCGCGGCAGTCTGGTTGGTGTTGACCTGATAGGTGAAGCCACGCGAACGCCAGCCGTCAGCATCGGTGTTGGCGAACAGGTTGATGGTCTGGGCATTGGCGGCGGCGCCGGCAGCAGCCAGCATCGCCACTGCGGCGAAAACGGAGTTGGCGTTCAACATGGGGACTCTCTTTCTCATGCTCTCTATTGGCGGACGAACGGGAATGGGGACAATCACGCAGGCCGGTTGGCCGAATGCAGATGTGCTCGCGATGGCGAACACCGTGCGGGGCCGAATCGGCGCGTCAGGCTGTGGAGAACCGCAACGGGACCAACCCCAGGGCAGCACGCAGCCAGTCGACGGTTGACAGAATGAAAAGAAATCACCCGTCAGGACCGATTTCGGCCTGACCTTCCTCCACGGGGCGGAATCACGCCCGATGGCCGCAGTATACCGCGGCCGGGCCGGCTTGGGAGGGAAAAGTCCTGAGGAAAGCAAAAGAATCTGATCAGCATCCGAGTTACAGGTCCTTTTGCCCTTTGACGCTGCACGCCCGAACGGAGCACCCCCGTTGGGATCGAAGGGGCGTTCGGATCGAGGCTCGACGGGTTCTTACGGCCCACCTGGATCGGCGGCGGGGCCGTTCCGGCCATGCCGGATGCGATGGCGGTCGGAAGCGTTGTTGTTCAGGGTCCGCTGGGTATCGCCACACCAAGCCCGTGGGTGACTCTTCGTACGTTCGCAGCGGCGGCCGAGATGGCGGTAGATGGGGGTGGTCGCGGCGAGGCCATCGGTGGTGATGCCACCGATGGTCATCGGTGGCCGCCGGAGCTTGGCAAGTGGGGGGATGCCAGGCCGGCTGCGGCGAGGGCCGGGTCGGGCTGGGCGAGGACTTTGTCAGTCTGTTCGGAGCGGTATTTTTCGAGACGGGCGAGCATATCGGGCCGCTCGCCGGCGAGGATGGCGGCGGCGAGCAGGGCAGCGTTGACGGCTCCGGCACGACCGATGGCCAGGGTGCCGACGGGTATGCCGGCGGGCATCTGCACGATCGACAGCAGGGAGTCCAGGCCGTTCAGTGCGGCGGATTGGACCGGCACGCCAAGCACGGGGAGGGAGGCTTTGCTGGCGCACATGCCGGGGAGGTGGGCGGCGCCGCCGGCACCGGCGATGATGACGCGGAGCCCTCGGGAGCGGGCGGAGGCGGCGTAGGAGAAGAGCAGGTCAGGCGTGCGATGGGCGGAGACGACGCGGCACTCGTGCGGCACGGCGAGCGAGGTCAGGGTTTCGGCGGCATGTCGCATGGTTTCCCAGTCGCTCTGGGAGCCCATGATGATGCCGACGAGGGGGTGAGCGTTGAGTGCGTCCGCCATGGCGGCATTGTGGCGGGGGTGAGGCCGGAAAGCAAAGTGGCCGCACCATCTGGTGTGGCCCGGCCCCGGGATTGCGAGCAGGTGTGTTGTGTGGGCTCAGTCGCGACGGTGGCCAGTGGCGGACGCCTGAGGATTGACCTCAGCCAGAGCCTCTTCCGCGGAGAGCCCGGGCGGGTTTGTTGGATGGGCGCAGGCTGCTTGGGCGGCTTGTCCTGCCAGTGGCCGCCAAAGGACCAATCAGACAATCCACCACGGGTGTCATCGGGAGTCCTTTGCCTGGAAGCCCCCACGCACGTGAAAAAAAACAACCCCTCACGGGATCGAGGGGTTGTCCGGATCACGTTTCGGATGGTGGTTTCGGTTCGCCTGACTGTGCGGTGCCGCGTTCAGGCCATGCCTGATGCGATGCCAGTCTGGGCTTCTTTTTCACTGGTTCGCTGGATATCGGCACCCAGAGCCCGCAGGCGATCCTCCATGCGTTCGTAGCCGCGGTCGAGGTGGTACACGCGGTTGACGGTGGTCAAGCCGTGTGCGGCAAGCCCGGCAAGCACGAGGCAGGCCGAGGCCCGCAGATCCGAGGCCATGACCGGAGCGCCGGTGAGGCGGCGGACGCCGGAGACGATGACGGTGGAGCCCTGGCGGTAAAGCTGGGCCCCCATGCGTCCAAGCTCGGCGACGTGGAGGAAGCGTTCGGTAAAGATGCGTTCGGTGATGACCGAGTTGCCGTCGGCCAGGCAGAGGACGGCCATGAGCTGGGCCTGAAGGTCGGTCGGGAAGCCGGGGTGGGGCTGGGTGGTGACCTCGATGGGGTTGAGCACGCGGCCGGCGGTGATTCGACAGGTGGTCCGCATGGGGTCGGACGAGGCGTCGAACTGCATGGTCACGCCCATGTGGTGCAGGCGGTCCATGTGGGCCATCAGGGCGTCAACGGGGCAGTTGTCCAGCGTGATATCGCCGCAGGTGATGGCGGCGGCGCACATGTAGGTGCCGGCCTCGATGCGGTCGGGGATGATGCGGTGATCGACCGGGCCGAGTTCCTTGACGCCGTGGATGGTGACGCGGGGTGATCCGGCGCCCTCCACCTTGGCCCCCATGGCGTTGAGCATGTTGGCCAGATCGACGATTTCCGGCTCGCAGGCAGCACACTCAATGATGGTGGTGCCCTCGGCCAGGGTGGCGGCGGACATGACGTTGGCGGTGCCAAGGACAGTGGAGCCGAAGGGGCCGCCCATGAAGACGCGTGCGCCCTTGAGGCGGCCGGCCCGGCCGCCGGCGCGGGGGATGCGGGCGACGATGTCACCGGAGTCCAGGGTGATGTCGGCGCCGAGGGCGGTCAGGCCCCGCAGGTGGAGGTCCACCGGACGCTCGCCGATGGCGCAGCCGCCGGGGAGGGAGACCCGGGCGGCGCCGCGGCGGGCGAGCATGGGCCCGAGGGCGGAGATGGAAGCCCGCATGGTGCGGACGACCTCGTAGCGGGCGTGGGAGACGGTTTCGTCAACCGCCCGCATGGTCAGGACGCCGCCGGGGGAGTCCACATCGTTGTCTGCGGTGTACTCGACCGAGCAGCCCAGTTCGGCCAGCAAGCGGCGCATGTTGGCGATGTCGGCCAGTTCGGGGACATCGCGGAGCACGAAGGGCTGGTCGGTGAGCAGGACGCCGGTCATCAGGGGGAGGGCGGCGTTCTTGGAGCCCTTGATGGTCAGACGGCCGGCGAGGCGGTTGCCTCCACGAATCTCAAAGCGGTCCATGCGGGGGGTCCTTGGCGGGCGGTGCTGCGAAACGAGCAAGCGGGCGTCCGTGCCGCTCGCGTCCTGACGGAGTTTATATCGGGCGGAGCGGTCGCCAAGGCGCAAATACCGAGAAATTCGCTGCCGGCGACGGGCAGGGGCGGACCGACAGGGCGGTGGTCGGTGGTTGGGGGCGGGGAGGCCGCGCTGTCGGCACAGATTGACAGGCTGACGGGGCAGGTGGGGTGGCGGCCCCGGGGGGGGAATTGGACATTGTCCTAGACGACTTTGTCCACCGGACTTTCCGCGGCGTGGGCAAGGGAGCGTCAGTCAGGCGAGGTGCTAGGCGCCCGTCTGGTCCCCGGTCCGAAGGCCGGGGGAACGGGCTCCGGATCGGGGCCGCGGCCGAGGAGTGTTTTCAATGAATCTCTCACAAGGCGGTAAGCAGGCCTGCCTGATGACCGGTCTGGGCGTGATGCTGGTGGCGGGCGGGCTGATCGCTGGCGGCCAGTCGGGTGGCACGACCGGTGATGCGTTCGCGAGTTTGCCTAACTCGCTGACGCTCAACGCGGTGATCCGTGATTTCCGGAGCGGCGACCAGGTCAATGGCCACCCGGACTTTCAGCGGTTCAGCGGCACGACAACGGTGGGTCTGGTGCGTGACCGGCTGAGCAGCGACGGTCTTCCGCAGATGCTCAGCCTGCGTGGCCAGACGATTAGCACCGAGTTCCGCGACTCGCAGGGACGGAACATCAACCCGGCCATGTTCGACGCGACCCGCGGCGACGTTCGCGGCTCGCTGGTCGCCGGCGGCTCCGGCAACGGTCTGTCCAGTGAGGCGTCTTTCAACCAGTGGTACCGGGATGTGCCGGCCGTGAATCTCAGCCGGACGGTTCCGCTGACGCTCCGTCGGGTGAGCGGCACCAATCGATATGTCTTCGACTCGGCGACGGCCCCGGAGTTCGTCAACCTGGGCGGGTTCTTCCCCATCAACGGCGACCTGTTCGGCAACTATGCAAGCACGGGCAGGAACTTTCACTTCACCACGCAGTTGAACACGACGTTCATCTATGAGCGTGGTCGGGGCCAGGTGTTCACGTTCACCGGCGACGACGATGTGTGGGTGTTCATCGACGGCCGACTGGTCATCGATCTCGGCGGTCTGCACTCGGTGAAGAGCCAGACGATCGACCTGGACCGGCTGCCCTGGCTGACCGACGGGCAGACCTACGAACTGCGGGTTTTCCACGCCGAGCGTCGTACCACCCAGTCAAACTTCCGGATGGAAACGACACTGCGGCTGCGTGCGGCTGACCTGCCGGCGGATACGGCGCTGGCTGACTGAGCGGTCCAAGCGACCCCGCTGGAGGAGCGGGCAGCGGGGGACGGGTGGCCAAGTTCCGGGCCGGATCTGCGGAAGCCTTGGGCCCGGGTTTGCCCCGAGCAGGCGGAGCAGCGGCGACCGCCCGTTCACGGGCTCGCCGACAGGGCAATACACGCCCCTCGCCATGATCAGCGGCGTCTGGACCATCTTCCACCGGTCCGGCGCCGCTGTCGTTTGTGCTCGGAGAGCCGCCGGGGCGGGCGGATCACTGCCCCCACCAACCCCGCGCAGGCATGCCGCTGCGGTTGATGCATGATCCGGGAAGCGTCCGCGGTGAGAAGTCGCCCGGGCGGACGAAGAACAGTTGCTGGTTGATCGACGTGGGGAGGTAAACGTAGACGCGGGTGGAGAGGCTGGGGGCCTGGGGGGCGGGCCATTGGGCGGTGGCGAGCAAAGGGCCAGAATCGGAGAGAGCCATCTGGGCGTCGTTGCGGGCAAACTCAGGCAGGTCGCGGAGGGCGGACTCAGGCAGGAGGGACGAGACCGCAGGGTGCGGGAGAGCGGCATAGGCCGGCGCGGGCCGGGGATATGTCCGCGTCATTGCAGGCTCATGCCCGGCGAAGGGCCGTGACGGAGCGGCCGAGCGGCAGCCACCGGCGAAGACCATGGCCAGAGCCGCCAAGTGCAGGGCAACAAGATGGCAGGTCCGAGTACTGGGCATGGGTGTATCCGGTCGGCGACAGTTCAGGCTGGAGATTCCGGCCTTGGGCTCTGTGGCAAGCGGAATGCCAGAAAGGGCCGGACCGTGCGGCGATGGATGGACCGGCCTCGAGTCCCGTTGCCTGGCAGAGGGCGAGCCGGGCGTGTTGCCGGCGGGCGACGGAGGGAACAGCGAAGCGGAAGGCCGATCGAAGCACCCGGGACACGATTCGAACGTGCGACCTGCGCTTTAGGAAAGCGCTGCTCTATCCAGCTGAGCTACCCGGGCACGTGGAGATGGTACCGGGCCGGGGGGATTGGGGGCCAGAGGGAAGGTGAAAGTACGGGCCAATGCAGCAGGGAAGTCTGGCGGTGGGGAGCGTGGCGTCTGTCGCGGCCTGCCGGGGGCTGCGGAATGTGGAGAGATTCGGAGAGATTTTGCTTGCCCGAAGCTGGAATGCGGGTCACAATGTAAGCGATTACAACGGCGTGCAGAGCGGATTCGGTACCTCTGCTTGCAACGCACTGCTGGGTGGGATCGAATGATGTGGCCCCGCTCGGACTTCTCCGGAGCGGTTGGCGGTAGAGAGTTGACGAGGATTTCGCAGGGAGACTGCCCATGACGCGAGGGAAGATGCGAGCGGCGATGGCGGCTTTGACGCTGGCCGGCGGCTTGGTGACGACGGGACAGGCCCAATCGGCCTTCTTCAATGGCAGCTTCGAACTGCCGGTGCAGCCGGCGATTGACGCCAACGCCCCGGGCGGCTGGCACATGCCCGATCCCGGGCTGACGTTCATCCGCAACAACGGCGAAGTTGCCGGCGTGAACGCTCAGCAGGGCACGAGGTTCATCGAACTGGCGGCTGACGGAACGGGTTTGTTCCGGGGCGTCACGACCGACTACCTCAACCGCATCCACGACCCTCTGACCGGCCTGTTGTGCCGCGATCCTGACGGGGACGGCATTGCCAACGGGCTCTGCCCGCTTCCTCCACAGGGCCGTCCGTACTACGACGCGCCGTTTGACTGGAACGGCGGCGACATCGAGATCACGGCGTGGATCAACATTCCCGGCCAACTGGCGGCGCCCACACTGGAAACGCTGCCCGACGGTTCGCAGGCGCTGATCGGCGAAGTGGTGGGCGTGTTCTTCTATCCCAAGGGCGCCGGCAACGGCCTGCAGAACAACGGCGAGTTCAGCTTCGTTGTAGACGCCCGCCAGGCCCGTACCACCAACGGCCAGTGGGTGCAGTTGGGCGGCATCGTCCCGATTCAGACCATTCGGGATCAGGTGATCCAGCTTGGCGCCAACGGGGCATGGACCATGCCCCCGTTCCCGAATCGGATGAAGATCACCATCGGCCGCTGGAAGTTTGACTATCCGGGGACTGCGGCTTCAGCGTTCATCGACAACGTGGTGTATCGACAGTTGCCCGTTGGCCCGACGCGGTGCAACCTCGCGGACATCACCGGCATCGGCGGTCCGCCCTCGGCTCCGGACGGTCTGTTGACCGGTGACGACTTCAATGCCTTCATCGGCGCCTTTGCCGCGGGCGACCTGCTGGCGGACATCACCGGCATTGGCGGTCCGCCGGCCGATCCGGACGGTCTGGTGACAGGCGACGACTTCAACGCCTTCATCGCCGCCTTTGCGGCCGGCTGCCCCTGAGCCGTCTGCCCCTGAGCCGTCTGGTACCCACGCATGATCTCTTTCCGCACGCCTCCGGGGAGACCCTCTGGAGGCGTGTTTGTTTGGTGCCCGGCCGGAGCGGGTGGCCGGTTCCGGCGGGCGGGGTGGGTGGGCGGGGGTGGGCGGTCAGGCCTTCTGGTGCGGAGTGGCGGAGAACAGGGGCGGCTGGGCCGCCATGCCGAGCACCCGCCGGGTGGCCGACGAGACGCCAAACTCGCCGAGTCTGGCCGGATCGGCCCATTGTGCCGCGGCCGCCTTGCGGTGACAGCGGACAGCGGCGGCTGTGTAAACGGTGAACCGCAGCGTGCGGTGGGTGGTCTGGTGCACGAACTGCCCGGCGGGCGTGAGCGAGGCGGGGTCGCCCCCGTGCACGGTCAGCAGGGTCAGTACGGCTTTTAGATCGGGCTGCGGGGCGGGCTCAGCGACTTCCACCGTGGGCACTTGCCAGAGCCCCCCCCACAAGCCGCCAGCGGGCCTTCGCACCAGACGAATGCGGCCATTACGGGCGGTGATGACCACAGCGGCGCAGTGGATGGTCGAGGTGGTCTTGGCGGGCTTGGGGCGGGGGATGGTCGACTGGGTGCCGGTGGCGAAGGCAGCGCAGCGGGACTGCAGGGGGCATGCATCGCACCGAGGGGCCGCGGGGGAGGGCAGGCACACAGTGGCACCCAGTTCCATCAGGCCCTCGTTGAACGGGCCCGGCCGCTCGGCAGCGGCGGCAAGTCGCCCGGCGGCGGCCCATGTCCACTGCGTGGTGGCCTTGGCGGCGGGGTCCAGATCCTGACCGTGGAGCCTGAGCAGGACGCGGGTCACGTTGCCGTCTACCAGCGGGACGGGCTGGCCGAAGACGATGGACGCGATGGCGCCGGCGGTGTAGGGACCAACACCGGGGAGTTCGCGGAGTTCCTCGACCTGGCTGGGCACCTGACCGTTGTGGCGTTCGACGATGGCTTGGGCGGCCAGACGAAGGTTGCGGGCACGCCGGTAATAGCCCAGACCGGACCACAGGGCCAGCACATCGGCTTCGGCGGCGGCAGCGAGCGAGGCGGGTGCAGGGAAGCGGGCGATGAAGCGATGGAAATACTCGACGACTCGGGAGACTTGGGTCTGCTGGAGCATGGCCTCGGACACCAGGGCGTGCCATGGGTTGCGAGGGCGGATGGGGGAGGGTGCGGCCGGGTGTGGGGGAGCCGGGGCGTCAGTCCGCCAGGGCAGGGGGCGGGCGGTGGCGAGGAACCAGTCGGTGAGCAGGTCGGTGACGACGGGGTCGGCTGCCGACAACGACGCCGCCGAGTGGCCCGGCTCGCGAAGAGCCGATGCGGGGCGGGGGGGACGCCCGGGGGGAGGGGGGGCGGAGCGGGAATCAGTGCGCCGGTTGGGCAAGGGCAGACTCCAGGGCGCGGGTGAGGACATCCCAGCGGGCGGCGGCGTCTTTGGTGAGGGTGAGCCAGCAGCCGTCTGGGGCGATGAGGACGCGGGTGACGCCGGGGAGGGCCAGAAGGGCTGCTGCCATCGGGTCGTCGGCGGGGGGGGCGGGCGCAGCGTAACTGCGTGGACGACCGTTCAGGCTGGTTGGCGGGGGGAGAGGCGGATCAACCGAGAAGCGTCGGGCTGAGGGGTTGGGGGTGTCTTGTGAGGCGGTGAGACGGTGCTTCGGGGGCATGGTCGGCATTCCGAAACGAAAAAAGCGCAGGAACTGTGACTGCGGGACGCGGGAAAGACCGAACACTAAACTGCCTGCAGGCCGGACGTCCGGGTGGCGGGCGGCCGGTTGGCAGCGGGCAGGTGGCCGGTCGGGCGGCTGACTGGACGGCGGGAAGGACGGTCAGCGGGGCGGTGACAGGCCAGGGGGGCAGGAAGGATCACCTTGGGACTGCTGGAGCGGCTCTCAGAACTGTTCACGCGGCTGCAGGCCTACCCGGGCTGGCAGGTGCTGCTTGAACTGGCGGTGATCTGGGCCGTGGTCTACATGGTGGTGCGGTTCATTCAGGGCACCCGGGCGGCGGGGGTGCTCAAGAGCCTGCTGTTCCTGATCGTGACGGCCAGCCTGTTGATCCGGATCTTCAACCAGCGCGACGCCTTCCAGCGGCTGAGCTTCATCTATGAGCACCTGCTGGCGGTGATCGCCATCGCGATGGTGATCATTTTCCAGCCCGAACTGCGTCGCGGGCTGACGCGCATCGGTGAGGCCAACTTCTTCAGGCGGACGCCCCGCCCGGTGACGGTAACGGTGGACGCGGTGGCTGAGGCAGCGACCTTCCTGAGCAAGGCGAGGTTCGGCGGGCTGATTGTCCTGGAGCGCGATGTACCGCTGAAGGGGGTGGTGGAGGGCGGCACGCCGATGGATGCGCAGATGAGTTCGCGGCTGCTGCAGACGATCTTCTTCCCGGGGACCACCCTGCACGATCTGGCTGTGCTGATCAAGGACAACCGAATCCGGGCGGCCGGTGTGCAGTTGCCCCTGGCCGAAGAGGCGGACATGCCCGACGCGAACCTGGGTTCGCGGCACCGGGCGGCGGTGGGCGTGACGCAGGAGAGCGACGCGGTGGTGGTGGTGGTTTCAGAGGAGACGGGGACGATCTCGCTGGCCGAGCGCGGCAAGCTGACTCGCGGCCTGAATGAGGAGGAACTGCGGGGCCTGCTGCTGCTGAAGTTGAACAAGGGGCTGGTGCGGAAGATCAGCAACCTGCCGGTTGAGGAGCCGCTCAGTCCGAGGACCGACGCAGAGCCTGAGTCGGACGCAGGGACGCCGGCGGCGGAGGGCAACGGCGAGCTGGCCGGAGGCGATGTGGCCCCTGGCGAGCAGGGGCGGCGGGCGGGAAGCGGGGCGGTTGGGGCATGAAGCATGCGTGATCGATGGAAATCCATGCTGAAGACTGGCGCGCTGGTGACGGTGGTCACGCTGCTGGTGTGGGTGTGGGCGGAGAACGAGAGCATCTCGCGGATCTCGGCCAGCCCGCGGGTCGCGGTTGCCGGGGACGAGCGTCTGGCGGCGACGGTGCTGGAGAACGGCTGGACGGGGACGGTGACGTGCTCGCTGCGGGGGAGCAACGCGGCGCTGGATACCGCCCAGCGCGTGCTGCGGGAAACGGTTGTGCTGCAGCCGGGCATCGCCGGGGTGCCCAGCCAGCCCGGAGAGCACGGGCTGGACATGGCGCTGGTGCTTCGTGAACATCCGGCGCTCAAGCGACTGGGGGTGACGTTCGACGACGTGAGCCCGTCCCTGGTGCGCGTGCGGATCGACGAAGTGGTGACGCGGAGCGTGCCGCTGACGCTGAACCTTGAAGGGCTGGAACTGGACGGTGTGCCGTCGATCGTTCCGCCGACGGCGGAACTGCGGTTGCCCAAGCCGATCGCCGACGCGCTGCCCACGGGATACGAACTGCGGATCAGCCTTCCTGATGGAGCAGGGGCCAGCCTGCGGGACGACCAATCCCAGACGCTGGCGGTGGCGGTGCCGATTCCCGCACTGACGATGGCGGGCGGAGCAAGGCCCCTGGGGGTCGAGCCTTCGACGGTAGCGGTGACGCTGCGGGCCAAGAGCCGTACCGAGTCGATCGTGCTGCCGACGGTGCCGGTGTGGATCAGCCTGCCCCCGACCGAGGGCACGCGGTGGGACGTGGAAGTGCTTGAGAGCTTTGTAGCGGATGTGACGGTGACCGGGCCGAGGGAAGCGATCGCGGCCTTGCGCGACGGGCGGGAGTCGCCCCGCGCCTGGGTGCTGTTGTCCAGCGATGATCTGGAGCGGCGGATCGAGGAGAAGCAGGTGGTGTTCTCCACCGTGCCCACCCCGCTGGGTTTCCGAGCCGCCCGCACAGTTGTGCGGTTGCGAATCACCGCTCGGGAGCGTTGATTCCGGGGCGTTCGCCCCTGGTGCAGTTCCGGAGTTCAATCGGGTCGGCAAGATCTGGAAAAGACCGCATTCTCGGTCTTGGCTCACGTTGCGCAGCAGTCGGGTCGATTCTCCCGAATAACCGGCAGCGTGGGCAGCGTTGCCGGCCTTCATGCGGGAGCGAAAGGTGTCAATGAGCAGTGGCTTGGCAGCGTGGGCGGCGGCAGTTGGTTTGACGGCGGCATGGACATGGGTGGCTGCCGCACCCGAGCCGATCACTCAGATCGCCGGCGGATCGGCTATCCGACTGGGCCAGTCGGCTCCGCTGACGGGGCCGACTGCTCCGCTGGGTGTGGGTGTTCGCGTCGGCGTGCAGGCGGCGGTGGCTGAGATCAACCGCACCGGCGGGGTACGGGGGCGTCCGGTGGAACTGATCAGCCTCGACGACGGATACGAACCAAAGCGGACCGGCGCAAACATGCGGACGCTGCTGGACACGGAGGGGGTTCTGGCGGTGATCGGCAGCGTGGGCGCGCCGTGCGCGGTGACAGCAGTGCCCATCGCCCAGGAAAAGCAGACGTTGCTGTACGGCTATGTGACTGGCGGAGCCGTGTTGCGCAAGAGCCCTCCCGACCGCTATGTGGTGAACTACCGGGCGAGTCTCGCCGAGGAGGTGGGGCTGCTGGTGGACCACTTCGTCTCTCAGGGCATTGCAACGAATGAAATTGCCTTCTTCACCCAGCAGGACGTCTTCGGTGAGGCGGCGTACACGGGAGGGGTCGCGGCGCTGAGCCGGCACGGATTGAAATCCCCTGGGGCGGTCCGGCATGTCCGGTACGAGCGCAACACCAGCAACATCGAGGGCGGTCTGAGCGAACTGCTGTTGATGGATCCCCAGCCCCGTGCGGTGGTCTTCGGCGGAGCCGCCGATCCGTTGATCGCGTTCGTCCGGGAGAGTCGAAAGGCGGACTTTCTCCCGATCGTCGGCACGGTGTCATTTGTGGATGCGACGCGGGTCGCCGAGCAACTCGGACCGATGGGTGAGGGTCTGGTGATCAGCCAGGTGGTGCCCCCGCTCTGCTCGGGAGTTCCGGTGGTCGACCGCTACCGCGAGGCGCTCAAGTCTGTTGATCCGCAGGCGCGGCCGGGATATGGCTCGCTGGAAGGCTACATCTCGGCCCGGGCGCTGCTCGAGTCTTTGCGGACAATAGAGGGTGAGATCACGCGTGAGGCTACGGTGGAGGCGATCCGATCTGTGGCGGGCATGGACCTGGGGCTTGGCGACGGGCGGCGCTTGCGGATGCGACCCGACGGCCACACCATCGGCGGATATCTGTGGCTCACACAGATCCGCTCATCGGAGGTGGTGATGGTGCAATCTCATCGGACGGCCGGCGTGGGTGACCAGCCGGAGGTGACCGCTGGGAAGTAAGCTCTCAGCGTGGCTGGTCGGTCGGGTCACGGCGGTCGGTCTGCTGGGAGCGATCGCTGCGCTTGTCGTGGTGACGGCCGTGGTGTCGCTTGGCGCGGTGCTCGTGTCGCTGAGAGATTACGGCAAGGACCGGCAGCGGCTTGACTCGGACGCGATGCTGGCGGCGGCCGCGGCGCACCGTACCGACCGGCTGGTGGTGGAACTTGGTCAGTTGACGGCCCGCCTGAGCAACACGGATCTGCCGGAGCCTTCGCCCGGTGAGGTGCGACAACTCCGGGAGCACCTTGAGCGATCAGAGAACGAGCGTGGTTCCCCGGAACTGAGCCGACAACTTGAAATGGTGGCGAAGGAGGCGCAACTGAGCGCCGAGCTTCTGGGACAGGCGGTCGCCGTGAGGAGCCGGTACGAGGAGATCATGCGGCGTGCTGAGGTGATCAGAGGGGAACTGGCCCGGCGGATGGAATCGGCGCGGCTGATCGCGCAGCGGATTGAGGGCTCCCTGCAGCTGCAGGCGGCCAAGGCGCTGCGTGCCGGATTGCGCAACCAGGACACGATGCGGGACGGCCTTGAAGCGGTGCCGATGCTCGGAGTCGTTCGAGCGGAGTTGGATGAACTGCTGCGAGTGTTGCGCGAACTCTGGGAGCCGATGACCGCCGACGGACTGGAAGACCTTCGGGAGAACCGGCTTCCGCCGTTGTTTGACCGGCTGTCAACGACACTGGGCCGCCTTCCTGCGGTCGTCGCACCGATGGGTCAGCAGCTTGACGAGACGATCAGCGCCATGCAGCATCTGGTCGCCGGTGGCGAGATGGTGCGGGATCGCGCGACGCAGTTGGTGGTGGTGTCGGCGGATTCAATGCTGGCTTTGCGAAGCGAAGAACTGGCCGTGCGCAGACATCTGCACGAGCACGCCTCGGCGATCAGCGGACCGCTTGGACGGCTGGCCAATGGCGGGTTCGGCGTCTTCGGACTTGCCGAGGCGGCGGCGAGAGCGTCGTTGGAGCGAGCAGGCGAGCAGTTCAAGTCGGTGACGGGGATCATCGCGGGGGTTGCCGGCATCGCGGCGGTGCTGATCGTCGGCTTGGTGATGCTGCTGCCGGTGGTCATCCGCCGGGAGACCGCGGAAAAGACGGCGGTGATGATGCGGCATGCGGAGGAGCTCACCCGGGCCCGGGACATGGCCGAGGCGGCCAACCGGAGCAAGAGCGAGTTTCTTGCCAACATGAGCCATGAGATCCGCACGCCGCTGACGGCGATCCTCGGGTTCGCTGAACTGCTCAATGAACGGGCCGGCGAGGCGGGCTCTCCGTCGGACCGGATTCGTCATGTGGAGACCATCCGCCGGAACGGCGAGCATCTGCTGTCACTGATCAACGACATCCTGGACCTCTCGAAGATCGAGGCGGGCCAGATGATGGTGGAACGCATCGAGACCGACGTGTGTCGGACACTGGAGGACCTGCAGGGGCTCATGTGCATGCGGGCTCAGGCCAAGGGCATTGAGCTGGTGGTGGCGGCCGACGGGCCTCTGCCGGCGACGGTTCTGTCTGATCCGGTGCGGCTGAAGCAGATCCTGGTCAATCTGGTGGGCAATGCGATCAAGTTCACCGAGCAGGGGCGGGTGACCATGAGTGTTCGACTGGAGCGGACGCCGACGGACGCACGGCTGGTGTTTGATGTGCAGGACACGGGCATCGGCATGACCACCGAACAGTGCGAACGGCTGTTCGGGGCGTTCATGCAGGCGGATACCTCGACGACCCGCCGCTTCGGCGGTACCGGGCTGGGGCTTCGGATCAGCCGTTCACTGGCCCAGATGCTCGGTGGAGACATCACCGTTTCCAGCCAGTGCGGGGCGGGAAGCACCTTCACGCTGGTGATCCCGGCCGGAAGCGTGGGTCATGCTGGTCTGGTGAGCTATGGGTCTCACCGCAGCGTGCCGCGTACGCCGGCGCCGGCTGCCGCCGTTCAAGCCGGGGGCTTGCTGGCGGGGCGTTCGGTTCTTCTGGTGGAGGACGGCCCGGACAACCAGCGGCTGATAGCCCACCATCTGCGCCGCGCCGGCGCGGCGGTGTGCATCGCCAACAACGGCGTGCACGCGATGGAGGTGCTTGGCGATGCGGGCTGGCGAGGCGGGGGGGCGACGGCGACAAGGCCATTCGACCTGATTCTCACCGACATGCAGATGCCCGAGATGGACGGCTTCACGCTGGCGAGCAGGTTGCGTGCGATGGGCTGGACGGCTCCCATCATCGCGCTCACGGCCATGGCCATGGAAGGCGACGCGGCCAAGTGCATCGCCGCCGGGTGCGACGGCTACGCCACCAAGCCCATCCATCCTTCGAATCTGCTGACCATGTGCCGGAAGGCGATTGCCGCCGCCGAGACGCTGCCGGGGCGAGCGGCCTGATCGCCCCGGCGGTTCAGCGTGAGGGGACGGATGCTGCGGGCGGCAGGAAAGCGCGGTCAGGCAGCCCGAAGAATGCCTTGGTGTTGGCGTTGAGCCGGACCTCCAGATCCGCCAAGGGCAGGCCGTGCAGATCGGCAAGGGCCTGCGCCGTGTGACGAACGAACGCGGGCACGCAGGGTCGCTTGCCGCGCACCGGATCGGGCGAGAGGTAGGGGGCGTCGGTCTCAACCAGTACGCGATCCAGCGGGACCAGCCGTGCGGCGGCGCGAACGTCGTCGGCGTTGCGGTAGGTGAGCACGCCGGTGAAACTGACGAACGCGCCAAAGTCCAGCGCGGCGCGGGCATCGTCGGGCGTGCCCGTGAAGCAGTGGAACACGAAGCGGTGGCCGGGCAGGCCGGTGGCTCGCAGGATGGGCAGCAGGTCGTCGAAGGCCTCGCGGCAGTGCAGCACGATGGGCAGGTCCACCGGAGGGCCGCCGTCGGCCCCGGTGCGGGCGGCGAGGATGAAGCCGAGTTGATCCTCCAGCACGGCTCGCTGCAGATCGCGGGCGGGCGTGGGGTAGTGGTTGTCAAGGCCCAGTTCGCCCCAGGCGACGCACTTGCCGCTGGCGGCCGATGCTCGCAGGTTGGGCCAGTGGTGGGGGCCTTTGTCGGCGTACAGCGGGTGAACCCCGGCGGTGTGCCAGACGTTGGAATGGTCGCGGGCGATGCCGGCGATGGTCAGGGCGTTCTCGGTGGTGGTGCTGATGGTGATGACGGCGGTGACGCCGGCGGCGGCGGCCTGGGCGAGGGTGTCGGGAATCCGGCCGGCAAAGTCGGGGAAATCGAGATGGCAGTGGGTGTCAACCATGACTTGCGAGGTTAGCGTTGGGCGACAAACCTTGAGGCGGGCGGTGGGGAAGACCGATGCACAACCGTGGGGGCGGGGTGTGGGAGCACCCGGCATGCGGACGGCGAAACTGAGCGGTTGGATGATGGCGATCGGGGCGTGCTGGGCCGGGCTGTTTGCCCCGCCGGCGTTGACGGTCGCGGCTGGGGGGAGCCTCTCTGGCGAAATGGGCGACCAGCCGGGCGCAGCGGCTCCCGCAGCAGCCCCCGCAGCGGTTCCCGCAGCGGCGCCGGGAGTGGGCCCTGCCGCGGCCAAAGCCGACCCGCGGGCGGAGGCGATTGCCCCCGAGGACCGCTGGTATGTGCTGGAACTGATGGGCCAGCGGGCCGGATGGATGAACGCCCGGCGGGAGATCAAGGACGGGCAGGTGCACAGCGGCACGACGATGCAGATGTCCATCCAGCGGGGTGCCGCCGGGGTGGAGGTGCGGGTCAGCAGCGTGTTCGTGGAAACGCTGGACGGCAAGCCGGTGAGCATGACCTCGCGTCAGAAGTTCGCGGCGATGGAAACCGTGGAGGAGGTGGCCTTCGGTGCGGACAAGCTGACCGTGAGCAGCACCCAGGGCGGGCGGCGAACCGAGCGAACCGAGCCGTTGCCCGAGGGCGAATGGCTGACGCCGGCGGCGGCCGAACGCTTCCTGACCGCGGAGATGGCGGCGGGCAAGCAGGAGATCACGCTGCGGACGCTGGACCCGAGTCTGGGGCTCAAGCCGGTGTCGATCACGCGGAAGATTGTCGGCCGCGAGAACGTGCGGGTGCTGGGCAAGACGGTGCCGGCGATCAAGTGGAAGGTGAGCATGGACCGGCTGGCCGGGGTGGAGTCGACCGAGTTCGCTGACGAGCGGGGGCGGGCGGTGCGGTCGGAGATGTCGGTGGGCGGGCTGTCGGTGGTGCAGATGCTGGCGGACAAGGATCTGGCGATGGCGCCGGTGAGCGGGCCGGAACTGCTGGTGTCGACGCTGGTCAAGCCGGATCGCCCGCTGCCCAACGCCCGTGGGCTGCGGCAAGCGGAGTATCTGGTGAGCGTGAAGGAGGGCACGCTGCCGGACCTGCCTGGCGTGGGCCCCACCGGCGGCGTGCAGCGGTTTGAACGCATCGATGAGCGGACCGGGCGGGTGGTGGTTGATCTGGACAAGACCGCCGACGCGGCGGGCGAGCAGACCGAGGCGGCGGCGGCAATGGCCCGCAGCCGGATGATCGATGGGACTGATCCGGCGGTGCAGGATCTGCTGACCAAGGCTGGCGGCGCCAGGCAGGCTGGCGAGAGCGACGAGGCTGTCGCCGAGCGGTTGCGGCAGTTCGTCTACCGGTCGATCTCGGCGAAGAACATGTCGGTGGGGTTCGCCACCGCCGGCGAGACGGCACGCACGCTGGAGGGGGACTGCACCGAGCATGCCGTGCTGCTGGCGGCGGTGCTGCGGGCGGCGGGCATTCCGGCGCGTGCGGTCACGGGGCTGATCTACGTGGACCAGGCCGAGGGCGCCCGCGAGGTGTTCGGCTTTCATATGTGGACGCAGGCGATGATTGCCGCTCCCGACGGCAAGCGACGCTGGGTGGACTTTGACGCGACCTTGCCCGGCGGCACCCGGTATGACGCAGCGCACATCGCACTGGGGCACTCGGCGCTCGGCGACGATGACACCACCAACGCGCTGGTGGCCACCGCGCCGCTGCTGGGCCGGATGGTGATCACCGTGGTTCGGCCGGCGAAGTAAGCGAGAAAGTGCGCTGACGAGGCCCGACGGCTTCAGGCCGGGTTGCCCGGCCCGCCGCTGCGGGCCACTTCGGCCAGTGCTGCGGGAATCTCGTCGGCCAGTTCGGTTGCCAGCATGCCGCCGGGGTAGCCCGTGCGGGCCGTCCAGCGGTCGGCGCACAGGCCGTGCACGTGGACGGCCAGGCATGCGGCGCGGAACAGGTCGAGCAGACGACCGGGTGGAACGGGCCGCGGGGGCATGGGCCAGGGGCGGGGTTCCTGAGGCGGCGGGACAAACTGGGCGATGAGTCCGCCGATCAGCCCGGCCAGCACGTCGCCGGTTCCGCCGGCGGCCAGCGCCGCGTTGCCGGTGCGGTTGATGAACACGCGGTGGCCGTCGGAGACCACGGTGCCGGGGCCCTTGAGCACGACCACGCAGCCGAGTCGCTGGGCGAGCATCGCGGCGGCATCGGGCCGGGTGGCGGGGTGGAGCGGATCGGCATCGACGCGGAGGGCCTGAGCGAGGCGCTGGAACTCGCCGGGGTGGGGCGTGATGACCGCGGGCGCGTGGAAGTCGCGAGAAAGTTCGGGCACCTCGGCCAGCGCGTTGAGCGCGTCGGCGTCGAGCACCACGTGCACCTCATGCTGCTGCGCCGCCCGAAGGGCCATGGCGGTGACGCCGGGCCCGACCGAGCGGGCCAGCCCTAGCCCGGGGCCGACGACCAGCACGTCGGAGGTCGCGGCGGCAAGGTCGACCGCGGCCGACGCCGCGTGCGGGGCGATGGTGCGGGTGATGGGCGGATCGCCCGGGAGCGTGGTGGTGGCGATGGTGCGGCCGGTGGCCGAGGGCACATCAGCCAGCACGGCCCGCACGACGGCGCGAGGGGCGACCACCTGGCACAGGCCGCAGCCGGCCCGCAAGGCGGCGCGGACGGCCAGCGACGGGGCACCGGTCATCTGCAGGCCGCCGGCGGCGCACCCGCCCAGCACGCTGACCCGCCCGAAGCCGCCCTTGTGGCCGAGCGGATCGCGGGCCGGCAGCGCGGGCAGCGGCTCGATCGGGAAGCCTGATCCCGGGGCGGAGGCGATGTTTGAGGGGGGTGGGCCGGACACGGGAGATCAGCGCGGTGGGGCCGGGGGAGCTGCGGGTGCAGAGGTGGGTGCGGAGGTGGGTGCGGAGGCAGGGGGAGCGGTGGGCGGTGTGGAGGCGGGCGCTGCCCCGCTCGCGGGTGCTGCCGGAGCGGCCGCCCCGGCGTCACCCACCTTGCTGAGCACCGCCCGCTGCAGCGTGCCCGCGGCGTAGCCCTTGACCTCGGGCAGGCCGTCTTGCCCGCCGCTGGTGGTGGGTTTGGCGAGGTTGAAGCTGAGGATCTCGACGATCAGGCGGTCGCCATCCAGCCGGTAGGAGGCCTGCAGCAGGGTGTCCTGCAGGCGGAACGGGGCATACAGCCCGCCGGCAAGGAACGTCGCCGGGAGGATGATGCCGTTGCGTTCGTCGATCTCGTAGCGACCCTGTGCGGGGTCGAGGGACTTGAGCACATAGGGGCGATCCTGCCGTCCGCCGGGCAGGACCTTGTCGAGGTACGAGACCGTCCAGGTGGTCTGGCCCGGCGCATCGGTCGGGGCGATCCGCAGCTCCATCTCCGCGGAGATCGGCCGGCTGGCGGCAGCAGCGACGGTCATGGGGCCTCGCCAAGTGCCGTACCAGGATGCCGGGAAGGCGGCTGGGGATGTGGCGGCCGAAGCGGCGGGCTGGCCAGCGGGCGACGGCGCGGCCGGGCTGGCCGCCTGAGGCTGCGCGGCCCACGCACAGGCTGCCGGTCCAGCGGCCAGCAGGGCAGCGAACGAGGCGATGAACAGGTGGTGGCTCATGTGGCGGTCAGGTTGCAGGGGTGGCCGGCGCGGCCGGGGCGGCGGTCGGGGAGGCCCAGGTGTGCTTCTTCAGTCGCACCACCGACCACAGCTTCTCCAGCAGCGGCTTGGTGTTCAGGCGGCCCGCGGCGGAGATGCCGATGACCTCGACATCGCGACCGAGCTTGAGTTTGGCGCGGAGGTTCTTGATGGCCTTTTCTCGGTCGGCCTCATCGGGGATCAGGTCGAGCTTGTTGAGCACGATGACCTCATCGCGTTCGGCCAGCACAGGCGAATACGCCGCCAGTTCGGCCCGGATCATCTTGTAGTTCTCGGCCGGGGTGGAGCCGTCCTCGGGCATCACATCCAGCAGGTGCACCAGCACGCGGGTGCGTTCGATGTGGCGGAGGAAGTCCAGTCCCAGGCCGGCCCCCTGGCTGGCCCCTTCGATCAGGCCGGGGATGTCGGCGATGACCATGCGACGCTGGGCGTCCAGTTCGGCAACGCCCAGCTGCGGGGCGAGCGTCGTGAACGGGTAGTTGGCGATCTTGGGATGGGCGCGGGTGAGCGCGGCCAGCAGGGTGCTCTTGCCGGCATTGGGCTTGCCCAGCAGCCCGACATCGGCGAGGAGCTTGAGTTCAAGCCGAACCTGCTTCTTGTCGCCCGGGAAGCCGGGGTGGGCGTAAGTGGGGGCCTGATTGGTGGGGCTCTTGTAGTGCTCGTTGCCGAAGCCGCCCTTGCCGCCCCGGCAGATGCAAAACCGCTGGCCGGGGGCCAGGTCCACCAGCAGGTCGCCGGTCTGGTTGTCGTACACCAGCGTGCCGGGGGGCAGCTTGATCTCCAGATCATGCCCGTCCAGCCCGAAGCACTGCTTTTTGCCGCCCGGGTTGCCGTCCTGGGCTTCCCAATCGGGCCGACCCCGGAAATCCAGCAGGGTGTTCAGGCCCTCGTCAGCGACCAGCCAGACGTCGCCGCCCTTGCCGCCGTCGCCGCCGTCGGGACCGCCCTTGGGCTCGTACTTCTGGCGGCGGAAGGAGACGTGTCCGGAGCCGCCGTTGCCGGCGCGGATGGTGATAAGGGCACGATCGACGAACATGCCCTGAAGGTAGGGGGGCGGGGGCGTTGACACCGCCGGGCTGCCCGGAGCGTCGCTGGCTCAGGCCTGAGTCCGGGGGGCGGTCGGAACCAGCGGCACTGCTGCGGCGGGCGGCGGCCCGAGCAGCCGCGACGGACGCATCAGGGCGACAGCAAGGTTGCGAAGCAGCCGCTGCACGCGTTCGGCGGGGGTGTCCAGCAGCGGGGCGGGGCGGGCGATGCCAATCTGGCCATTGGCATCGGCGTAGAGCAGACCCCACCCGGCGGGCACGTGCTCGGGCAGGATTCCGGCGACGCTGCCGGAGGGATGGGGCGCCAGGACGTACAGCCAGTTGGCCAGCCGGTAGCGGGCCATGCTCGCCAGTTTGGCGGCGACGCGCTGCTGACGTTCGGCCCGCTGCAGCGCCGTCGCAAGGGCGCGGTGGTTGCTCGACCGGCAGGCGGAGAAATCCCACGGGTCGGTCTGCTCGAACAGCGTCGCGCCGGCCTGCCGGAGCGAAGGCTCAATCGGCTTGACGAACTGCTCGCGCACTTCGGCCAGACGGCGGGCGAGCATGGCGCGTCGGTGGCGAAGACGAGCCGGGTCGTGCGCGTCAGATTGCAGATCGGCCAGTGAAACCTTCACTTCAATGATCGCCGTGCGGGGTGTTTGGCCCGGCGGCAGCGCAATCGCGGGCATCGCGGTGGCGGCCGGCTGCGGTGCGGGCCGTGAGTTGGTCTGGGCGTCGAGGTAGCCGGCGGCGTCCACGCGGGAGCGGTGGATGGGGCACGCTACCTCGGTGGCGGCGACGACGCAGCCCGACTGCCGCAGCAGCTCCACCGCAGCGTGCTTCAGCCGGCGGTGCAGATCGCTCTCCACGGGAGCCTCCCCGCGTGCGCGGGCACGCGCTGCGTCAGAGTTCTGGCGCGAAGCCCCGACGCATGGTGTTCTCGCACATGGCCCGGGGCACGACGAAGTGGTGCAGGTACACCTCGCCGCCGGCCTTGGAGCCGACGCCGGACATGCCAAAGCCGCCGAAGGGCTGCCGGGCGACCAGTGCGCCGGTGATGCCCCGGTTGAGATACAGGTTGCCCACGCGGAAGCGACGCTTGGCCAGTTCGAGGTGAGTCGGCTTGCGGCTGAACACGCCGCCGGTGAGCTTGTACGGCAGGGCGTTGGCGATCCGCAACGCGTCCTCGAACGACGTCGCGTGCATGATCGCCAGCACCGGGCCGAAGATCTCCTGGCGGGCCAGTTCGTGGGTCTCGGGAACCGTCCAGAAGATGTGAGGGGCCACGTAGTGGCGACCGGTGGCGGCCTCAAGGCCCGCCGGGACGGTCAGGCACGCGTGCTGCAGCCCCGAGCCCTTAGCCCGCGAGATGAACCCCTCGATCTTCGCCTTGGCTTCCGCGTCAATGACCGGACCGATGTCGGTGCCGGGGCGGGCCGGGTCACCGATGGTCAGCGCTCGCGTGGCCTCGATCAGCCGCTCACGGAAGTGGCGGATGGCCGGGCCGTCGGGGCCCTGCGGGTCGACGACGATCAGCCGCGAGAGGGCCGAGCACTTCTGGCCCTGGAAGCCGAAGGCCGAGTGGCGTGCGGCCAGCACGGCTTCGTCCAGGTCTGCGGAGGTGTCGATGATCAGGGCGTTCTTGCCGCCCATCTCGCAGACGACGTGCTTGACGTGGGCGTTCGGCCCGGAGGCCCAGGCCTCAAAGCCGGGGCGATCGCCGCCGAAGGGCGAAGCGGGGGCCGCGGCATGCAGGATGTCGCAGCCGACGTCGCGCGAGCCGGTGAAGGCGATCAGGGCGACGCGCGGGTCGCGCACCAGGGCGGCGCCGGTGGTCTCGCCCGGGGCGGGGCAGAACTGCACCGTGTCGCGGAGCGTCCCGGCGGGCAGGCCGGCGATCTCGCCGCCGTTGCGGGCGGTGCGGGCCAGAGCCTCGTGCAGAATCTCAACCATGATCCGGGCGATGCCGGGGGTCTGCTCGGCGGGCTTGACGACCACCGTGTTGCCGGTGACCAGGGCGGCGACGGTCATGCCGCAGCAGATCGCCAGCGGGAAGTTCCACGGGGCGATGACCACGGCGACGCCCCGTGGTTCGTGCACCACTTCGTCAAGCTCGCCGACGAACCGGCCGATGCGCTGACGGTTGAACAGGTGCACGGCGTTCTGCGCGTAGTACGTGCAGAAGTCGATGGCCTCGCAGGTGTCCGCGTCGGCCTCGCGCCAGGTCTTGCCGGCTTCCTTGATCATCACCGCCGAGAGCTCGTCGCGACGGGCGGACATGATCTCCGCCGCCGCCAGCAGCACGCTGCTGCGCTGCAGCACCGGCACTTCGTGCCAAGACTCAAAGGCCGCGGCCGCCCGGCCGACCATCTCCGCCGCCTGGGCCGGCGTGCGGTCGTTGGGCACCTGCGGGACGGCGGTGCGGGCGATGGTCTGGGCGAAGCCGGTGCGGATCTGCCTGTCAGCAAAGTCGCGGAAGGCGGCGTTGTAGAAGGGCCGAACCTTGAGTTCGGGGATGCCCGGGCCGAGGTTGTGCCGCTCCGGGGCTCGCTCGAGGTTGGCGGCCGAGGGCTCGGTGCTCTTGATGGTGTTGGCGTCGCCTGTGGTGTCGCCGGTGTTCAGCGGCTTGGGGCCGCCCCGGCGGGCGGCGATGACCGCCAGCGGATCGGCCAGCAGGGTGGCGGTGTCGGCGTTGTCCAAGAAGCCGGCCTTCAGCCAGCTTTCGTTGGAGGTGTTCTCCAGCAGCCGACGGACGAGATACGCCATGCCGGGGATCATCTGGCCGACGGGCACGTACTCGCGCACGCGCAGGCCCATGTCGGCCCCGGCGTGCTTGAGCTGGTCGGCCATGCCGTGGAGCATCTGCAGTTCCACAGCGCTGCGGGGCAGGTTCAGGCTGTCGGCATAAGCAATGGTCGCGGCGATGGAGCGGGCGTTGTGCGAGCCCAGGGCCAGCTTCACCCCGCCCTGACCGGTGGCGGTGGGGGTTGAGTCCAGGAAGATGCGGGCCATGCGTTCAAAGCACGCGTCGGTCTCGGCCTTGGTGGGCCACACCGGGCAGGGCCAGCCCCGCTGCTCGGCGTTGATGGTCTCGTAGTCCCAGTACGCGCCCTTGACAAGCCGCACGGTGATCTGCTTGCCGGTGCGCTTGGCCCAGGCCACCACGCGGGCGGCGTCATCAGGCCCGGATCGCAGGTACGCCTGCATCGCCAGGCCGGCCTGGAAGTTCACCTTCTCGCAGCAGCGTTCCAGCAGTTCAAGGGTGAGGTCCTTGAGGGCGAACTGCTCCATGTCGAAGTTGACGAACACGCCCTTGGCTGCCGCCGCCTGCAGGATCGGCACCAGCCGGGTGAGCAGGTCGTTGATGCCGCCGTCGGTGTCGATGGGGTCGCACCGGGCTGAGAGCGAGGAGATCTTCACCGACACGTTGGTGCGGGGGATGGGCCCGAGGTGGTCGCTCTCCAGTCGGGTGTTGGCCGGCCAGCCGGCGACCTGTCCGGGGAGGTTGTTGATCAGATCCAGGTACTTGTCGCGGTAGGCGTCGGCCTCGGCGTCGCTGACGCAGGCCTCGCCCAGCAGGTCCACCGAGAACGCGATGCCGTTGTCCCACAGCGTCCGCAGGTTGGGCAGGGCCGAGGCAGCGTCTGTCCCGGCGATGAACTTCTCGGCCATACCGGTGATCTGCTTGCTCATCTGCGACGCGGCAAGGCCCTTGGCCAGCTTGCCGGCGGTCAACGCGGCGGCGATCGGCTTGGGCACGGTCACACCGGGCTGAGAGAGATAGTCCTGCAGGTGGTCGAAGATGTCGTCGGCTGTCCGCAGCACCGGGAAGCAGTCGACGAACCGGAAGAGTTGCACCTTGAAGGCCGGGTCCTTCATGGACCAGTTCATCAGGGCGTCGGAGTAAAACTGGGCCGAAAGCAGCCCGGCCTTGTGCCCTCGGGCCCGCTGAAGCAGATCTTGCCCAATCTCGCGAATCCGTTGTTCGGACCCGCCGATACCCATATTTGAGGGGGTTATCGGGGCGGGGGCGATGCTTGAACTGACGCTCTTTTTGCCAAACCACGCCATTTTCAGGCAACTCCGGGCTGAACGATCGGGTACAGTGATCGGAACGCCGGGCAGTGTACCCGTATCACCCAGCCGAAAGGTCGGGTGGGGACAAGCTTGGCGGGTCGGTTGGAGAGGGAGCGAAAGTCAGCCCGTCGTCGGGAAGCGGCGGGACAGGGGGCGGGGCTCACGCCGGTGACGCGGATCATGCACTGGTCCGCCAGCGCCGGAACCTCAACAACCGTGGTTGAAGTCTGGTCCTCTCAGGACGGCTATGCCGTCTCTGGAGGACTGGGCACATGGTTGGCGGGCAGGGTGCTCCGCCACGAAAACCAAACCGCAGGACGGGCCGATGTGGCTCAGCCTGCGGTGGCTGTGTGTCGAGAGGGCCTCGGGCAGGGGGCCTTCTCCGACCTCACGCCATAGCCGCCGAGCCGGACAGGATCCGGCTCGGCGGTTATGGGTGTACGTTGTGGAAGTCGTCAGATGTTGTCTGCGATTCCTCAGGCAAGATCACTTGGCGATGCTGCGACGGCGGCAGACGCTCGCCGCGCCCAGGCCGAGCAGGGTGCCAAGGCCGGCCATGCTGCTCGGGGGCAGCGGGATGATGGAGGTCTGGGTCTGGATCACGACCATGTAGTCCTGGCCGCGGGTGTCCCAGGTCTGGGTCGTTGCGCTGGTCCACAGGTTGAGCACTCGGACGCCGTAATCGGTGCTGGAATTGGCGTTGAGTCGCGCGAGGTTGAGGAACGAGAGGGTCTCGACCCAGCGGTCGATGGGCAGGCTGAGTTGACCGGCGGAGCCCACGGACAGATTGGGCGTGCCGTTGGCGTTTGCCTCGCCGATGAGCATGTTGCGGACGAGGTTGTAGTTGGTCGCGTTGAAGCCGCCGCCGGTCAGGGCGGTCTGGTCGGCGGCGGACAGGGCAGAGAACTGGGGCAACTGGAGCTCGCCCTCCATCAGCCAGAAAGCCATCTGCAGGCTGTTGGCGTCGTTGGCGCGGCCGGAGCCGTTGAAGTCGTAGCCGGTGAGGGTGGCGTCCCAGAACTGGCGGAAGAGGTAGGCGGACCGGTAACTGAGCTGGTCGACGTGCGAGGAGTTCAGGGGATTGAACACGGTGCCGGATGTGGGGGTGGGGTTGTTGGCTCCGCCGAAGGCAGCGGAGTCCGACAGGCGGTAGGAGTAGTGTACGTTGGGGCTGGCGAAGTCGATGCGCTCAACGCAGAAGGACAGGAAGAGGCTGGAGTTGGCCGCGGTGATCTGGCTGGCACCGGTGCCGCCGATGAGGTCGGACGTGTTGAAGGTCGGAGCGGCAGGCACCGAAGCCTGGGGGCGAAGGGGCTGACCGGTGCCGTCAAACCGGATTCGACCGGCAATCTCGCCGGCGATCGTGCCGGCGGGCTCAAAGTTGACGCGGACCACGTCACTGGCCGGGATGGGGTGGGCGTGGGCGGCACCGGCGAACGCGATCAGCGTCGAGGCTACCAGAAGAGCGGACGTTTTCATTGGAAATCTCTCTCTCTCAAAGGTCACTTGGCGGGATGAAGGAGCGGCGGTTCTCGGTCGCTGCGCCTTGCCCTGAACACGACAAGACGCACCAGGCCGGTTGGCATGTGGTGCGTCCGGCCACGAAGGCCTGCGTGTCCGGTGCCCCGGGCTCAAGGAGGAGGGAAAGGGAGGAAAGTCAGAAGGCCTGTGTGTCCGATGCCCTGGGCTCAAGGCGGAGGGAAAGGGAGGAAAGTCAGAAGGCCTGTGTGTCCGGTGCCCCGGGCTCAAGGCGGAGGGAAAGGGAGGAAAGTCAGAAGGCCTG
>Ga0209972_10000248_pt1 | contig 53794 bp, 41 predicted proteins | sample NOAtaG_7_FD_187302 | JGI IMG/M metagenome (GOLD analysis project Ga0209972, IMG submission 187302) | Freshwater lake microbial communities from Lake Erie, under a cyanobacterial bloom - NOAA_Erie_Diel1S_2200h metaG (SPAdes) (version 2) | ecosystem: Environmental > Aquatic > Freshwater > Lake ... | reverse complement strand
CTTTGATGCGTGATTGAGCGCTCGCAACCTGCTTCGCAACTTGCTCGCTTTGGTGCTACGGCCGCATTCGCGGCCTTTGATGCGTGATTGAGCGCTCGCAACCTGCTTCGCAACTTGCTCGCTTTGGTGCTACGGCCGCATTCGCGGCCTTTGATGCGTGATTGAGCGCTCGCAACCTGCTTCGCAACTTGCTCGCTTTGGCATGAGTCGCGCCGAAGGCGGCTGCCGAACGGCGCCGCCGCTCAGGTCACGCGTCACGACATCATCATCATGCCGAGCGTCAGCGTGACGGCGTTGTTGATGCCGTGCGCCACCATCGGCGCGACCAGGCTGCCGCGTGCCTCGCGGAACAGGCAGAACCCGACCGCGAGCCCGCCGAGCGCCGGCGCGAACAGCACTCCCTGCGGATGAATCAGCGCGAAGACCGCGCTCGACGCCACCGCCGCGACCAGCACCGACAGGAACCGCATGCGCGGGGCGACCGTGTTGCGCAGATGTCCGTACAGGGCGCCGCGGAACATGATCTCCTCGACGATCGGCGCGATCACCGAGGCGAGCAGGAAGATCAGCATCACCCGAAGCGCGTTCGCGCCTTCGTAGAGCCCTGTCACCGGATGGCCCGGCTCGGGCGCCTGGCCGAAGATGAGCCGCCAGAGCCATGAAAGCACGACGAAGACGATGAGCCCCGACACGAGAAGCGGCACCGATGCGAAGTAGCATCCGACTCCGCTCGCGGCCTCGCGCAGGAATCCCCGGCCCCTGTGCAGGCCGAGGGCCTGACGCAGCTCTGCGAACCGCACGCCCCGCGCGATCGGATACGCGAGCACCCCGAGCGAGCTCAGGAACGCCAGCGCGCTGACAGCAAGGGCGAGGTTCGTCCCGGCCGGAGCCTCCGCGATTCCCAGCGCGTCCACGAGCGCGGATCCGATCCATGCCCCGCCAAGACTCGTCGCGAAGAACGCGACCATCCACAGCGCGAAGGTCTCGCCGCAGATCAGCATCACCCGCCGCTGCAGAGGATCATCGAGCGGGACGCCCGCCGGAGCGGGCGACATGACGAGCCGCAGGACGACGAAGACGAGCAGCACCGCGCCCGCGATGAAGGCGAGCGCGTACCAGAGGAACGCGGCGGCGAGCACGATGAAGACCTTGAATCCCTCGCCGACCACTCCCGGATCTCCGCACGCCACGCGGGCGAAGTACCCGAGTTGCGGCGCGAGTTCTTCGTAGATGGACGCGTCGAACTTCGCGTCGGGAACGGCGGCGCGGGCGGTCATCGTTCCGACCACACGGTCGCGGAGCGCGAACTCCGCCTGCGTCACGGGCTCGATCTTGTTCGCGGAGTCGACGCCTGCCTGCCACCCATCGACCGCGCCGATCAGAACCGAGTAGCCGAGGCGTTCTGCGAACGAGCTCGACTCGCGAAGCGGATCGGCGCTGGCGAGGACCTGAGACGAGCTGGAGCCCGGCGACCACGAGCGGATCGCGTTCATCGCGATCACGACCTTCGCGCCCATCTCCGCTTCCATCGAGACCGGCGCGACCTCCGCGTTCGCCTCCTGCGAACCTGCGGGAGCCTCGTCTTCGTGCCGCGACGACTGGATCCACATGCCCGCGGCCGCGGTCACCACGATCGCAGCCCAGATCAGCAGGAGGTGCAACGCGGGATTGAGCCGTGAGTCGCCGTGGGCTGAGGGCTGTGTGTGCATGGTGTACCTGTTATTGGACGCGATCGGCTTCAAGGGCCCGATCAACGCGGGTTCATCGACCGTCGGCGAACCGCCATGCTAGGAATTGCGGGGGTTCGCGTTGCAGCCCGACCCCCCGCGATCTTGACACTTCTCGGTGGATTGGTATCCTCGGCGATTCTCCGCACGGCGATCCGTGCCCACCTTTGCTGCCCTTCCTCGATCCGATCGAGCGCGGGCGGAACAACTCTGGATAGACCATGCCCCGTCAGACCTACATTGCAAAGCCCGGCGAGATCAAGACCGTGTGGCGTCATGTCGACGCCGAGGGCAAGACCCTTGGTCGCCTCGCAACCGAAGTCGCCACCGTTCTCATGGGCAAGCACCGCCCTGAGTACACGCCTGGCGTGCTCTCGGGCGATGCCGTGATCGTCACCAACGCATCGAAGGTCGTCCTCTCGGGCCGCAAGCTCGATCAGAAGACGCGTCGCCGCTGGTCCGGCTACCCGGGTGGCCTCAAGATCCGCTCGTACCGTTCCGAGATGGAGTCGAATCCGACCCGCCTCGTGTCGGAAGCGATCCTCCGCATGATCCCGAAGGGCCGCTACGGCCGCTCGCTGCACGCGCGTCTCCGCGTGTTCGCCGGAGCGACCCACACCCACGCCTCGCAGGAGCCGATCGCGTTCGACGCGCCGGTCGCTCGTCACGAGATGCCGGCCGAGAAGCCCGCTGCGACCATCAAGGCCGCTCGCCCGAAGTCGGCCGCCCGCCGCGCGAGCACCCGCGCCGCCAAGTAATCCCCAATCGATCGAAAGAACCACCGACGACCGAAGCACCTTGCGCGAGCTGAACACCTCGCGAAACCCACGAAAGACGCCATGACCGAAGCGACCACGACGACCACCGCCCCGACCACCACGCGCATCCTCCGCGGCCCCGACAAGAAGGGCTGGTACTGGGGCACGGGTCGTCGCAAGACGGCCGTCGCTCGCGTGCGCATCAAGGGCGGCAGCGGCGCGATCGAGGTGAACGGCAAGGAGTTCGCCGAGTTCTTCGTCGAAGAGCGCGACCGCGGCGCGATCTTGAATGTCCTCGACAAGACCGGCCTCAAGGGCAAGGTCGACATCAAGGTGAACGCGACCGGCGGCGGCACGACCGGCCAGTGCGGCGCGACGCTGCTCGGCCTCGGCCGCGCGGTGATGAACTTCGACTCGACCCTCGAGCCGATCCTCCGCGAGAACGGCTTCCTCAGCCGCGACTCGCGTAAGGTCGAGCGCAAGAAGTACGGCCAGTCGGGCGCCCGTCGCCGCTACCAGTTCAGCAAGCGGTGAGAGTTTGAGCGCTCGCCGCTGCGGCGGCGAGCTTTGGTGCTACGAACAATCCGAAGGCGGCTGCGATTGCAGCCGCCTTCGTTGCTTTTACGGTCATGCCCGCTCGTAGACGAGCGCGGAGCGCGAGCACAGACCCATGCGTGTCGACAGCCCTCTCGGACAAGCCGGCTGCCGCGAGCAGCCGTCGCTCAAGCCCGCCTGATCGCCGCTTCCGCGTCGCGCAGGCGCTTCGTCATGAGCGCCACGGTCGTGCGGTCTTCCTGCGCGAGCTGCTCGACGGTGCGCGGCACCTCGCCGCAGAACCCGTAGCGGCGCGCAACCAGGCGCGCGTCGGCTCGGTTCCCGTCGATCGAGCCTGCAAGGACGCCGCCGACCACCGCCGCGCGATGCGCGAGCGGATCGACGAGCCCCTGCCACTGCGCCACATCGGCAAGCAGCGTCTGAGCGACGCCCGTCGTGTGGCGCACGCCCGCGCGGTTCGTGCGCTTGAGCGGCATTCGCTTCGCCAGCGCGAAGTCCGCGGCCAGCGACACGGCTCGGTCGAAGCGCTGACGCGACGGATCGAACTGCGCGACGACCTCGCGGACAGCCGCCGACAGCGCGCGGCCAATCTGCCGCATCTCTTCCGACGGCAGCCGCTCCGGCCCGCAGTCGTAGAAGTGGTCGGCGCGGCCGAGCGCAAGCACCAGCGCCCGCTCGACAAGCAGCGTGCGGAGGCGCAGCGCGGTGCGCAGGTCGGTCTCGATCTGGTCGAGCACCGCGCGCTCCGGCCATCGCGGCAGCGAATCGATCGCGCGCGACGCACGGCGCAGCAGATAGTGCATCGCGGCGGCGCGCGTCTCGTCGCGCTCGACATGCGCCCGCGTCTCGCGGCCGTGCAGGCGGCGGATCTCGCGCGCCGACTCGATCGCGTCGATCAGGTTTCCATCGCGCAGCCCGAGCGGCTGCAGCTTCCGCGCCGCAGGCGCATGCGGAATGGTCTCGTCCGCTCCCGGCAGGTCGAAGGTCGCGATCTCGACCCACGAGGGCTGCGCGGTGCGAAGGATCTCCGCGCGGCGCCGGTCGACCACCGCACGAACGAACGACTCGCTCTTTCCAAGCCGCGTCGCGATGCGCGACGGCTCGATGCAGAGGCGCCACGCGCGCTCGGCGAAGGCCGCGCAGCGCTCGGTCGCGCTGCGGCGACGAACGACAGGACCGCCGATCTCGCGGAGGAAGAGCAGGCGCACGCCCTCGTGCGAACGGCCGCGCATGGCGGCGACCTGCTTGGCGGCGAGATTGAGCGTGAGTCCATTGGCCACGAGCGCCCGGCCTTCTTCGATCAGCGCGCGCCGCTCGTCGGCGTCGAAGCGACGGAAGCTGCGGGCGCGCTCGAACTCGGCGGGGTGGCGCGAGGCGAACTGCTCGAGCGCCTCGCGGTAGATCGCGACGCGCGGGCGCCCCGCCTCGATCACCCAGTGCGCGCACAGTCCGACGCGCCGCCAGCGCTGCAGCGTCTTCGAGGCGACGCCGAGTTCCTGCGCGAGTTCCTCGAGCGTTCCCGCGCCGCCCTTGCGCTCGGCCGGCTTGAGGCCGAGCCGCTCGGAGAGGTCGAGCACCAGCGTGGTCAGGTCGCCGATCAGGTCGCGCCCGGAGGCAACCTGGCCGCGTCCGAGCAGGGTCGGCGCGCCAAGCACCTTGGCGAGCGTCTCCGACACCGCGTATTCGGCCTTCGGGTCGATCGTCGGAATCAGCGCCTCTGCCGCGAGCATCTGCCGGCGCACCACATCGAGCGACACGGACGCCACCTGCGCGGGAAGCGCTTGGACGGTCTCGAGGCTATAGGAAGCTCGGCGCGGCATTTTGGATGGTCGGGGTCGGTCCGAGGATCCCGGTCGGGTTCGGCCCGCGTCCAGGAGTCGGACGAGAAGTGAGACGAGATGTGCGGACGCAGTCTAACGGACAACGGGATCTACGCGTTCGGCGGCCAAGGTTCGGCAGGCAATCTCGAAAGAGCCGTCATTTTGGGCACCCGTCCGCCGGGAATCGCCCTCGTTCTCGGCCAACGGCTCACCCGACCGCCGAACCGAGCCGCTGGGCGGACGCCTCGGCCGCTCGGGGGACGACGACCTCGATCGTGCAGGATGCGTTCGGGCTCGAGATCGAGGTCGAGACCGTGCGGGCGATCCGCGGGTTCAGGCGGGTCAACGCCTCGTGGACGATCATCCCGGCCGCGCGAGCGAGGTTCGGCAGGTGGGCCTTCGAGACACGGTCGCGCGAGATCAGCTCCACGGCGCAGCCGATCCACGAACGCGGGTCGCCGTCGTGCAGCCCCGTCACATCCACGGTGATCTGATCCATGTTGACCGCACCGACAACGGGCGCGTCGACCACCGCGCCGTTCGGCGCGTGCAGCCGGACCCAAGGCGCACCCATCGCCGCATCGCGCGGCGTCGGGAATCCATCGGCGTATCCGACGGGAACGAGCACGACCGTCGAGTCGCGCGGCGCCGTCCAGCGCGCGCCGTAGCCGACGGCCGTCCCGGCGGGCACTTCCTTCGCCTGCACGACCTGGCTCGACCAGCGCACGACGGGCCGCAGGTCTCCAGGTGCCATGATCGCGCCGGGCGCGTCGAGTTCCTCGAGGCCGTAGCCGAGCCACGCGAGCCCGAAGCGCACCATCGATCGGTGGTAGCGCGTGCTGCGTGCGAGCGCGTAGGTGCTCGCCACATGCTCGATGACATCGTCGGGAATCAGGTGACGGTTCGCGGTGACGACCGAGTCGTACGCCTCGAGCTGGCGCGCGGTGATGGCCGCATCGCAGCGCGAGTGCGAGAAGTGCGCGAAGATCCCGCGCAGCGAGAGCCGTCCGCCGTCGTGGATCGCCTGCAGGATGCGCGCGGCCTCGTCCGGGCGCGCGCCGCCGCGGCTCATGCCGACATCGATCTCGAGATGCACGGGCAAGGTCACGCCGATCGACTGCGCGCACGCCTCGAGCGCCGCGAGGTTCGCCTCGTCGTGCACCACGAGATGCAGCTGACCGCCGAGCATGAGGCGCACGAGTTCGTCTTCGCGCGCGATGTCGGTGACCGGCATCAGCACGAGGATCGGCGTCGTGCCGTTCACGGCCGCCGCCGTCTCGATCGCCTGCCGCAGCGAGTAGACCGCGAGCATCTCGGCGCCCGCGGCGACGAGGCGGCGCGCGACGCGCGACACGCCGAGGCCGTAGGCATCCGCCTTCACGATCGGGCACAGCGCGCAGCGGTCGCCCACCACGCGCCGGATCACCGACATGTTGTGGTCGATCGCTGCGAGGTCGATGTCGATCGTGCTCGTATCCTGCATGGCGTCGTGCCTCCCTCCGGGCGAGCGCGGTGCGCGCGGCGCCTCGGAACCATCCGACAGGCCTCGGTCCAACGGGGTCCGTGGGTCGATCGCATGGCAATCGACCCGTTTCCTGCCACGGGACGCGTTCCTGCCCTCCTGGCGGGATCGTCCCACGGCGTATTTGTATCGACTTCGCAAACCCTCTACCATCAACGATCACAACGAGCACCGCGGAAACGACCCGCGACCGGACAGAAAGCGTTCATGGACCAATCCTCAAACGACACCACCACCTCCTCGGAGTCCCAAGGGACCCCCTCCCTCCGGACCCACTCCCCCGAAACCTTCGTCATCGACAAGACCTTCGCCGACCTCGGGCTCAAGCCCGCCGTCCTCGAAGGCCTCACCAAGCGCGGGTTCAAGCACCCGACGCGGATCCAGGCGGCGCTGATCCCGGTGGCGCTCTCGGGCAAGGATGTCCTCGGACAGGCGAAGACGGGTACCGGCAAGACCGCCGCCTTCGGCCTCCCGCTTCTCCAGAAGCTCGACCCGACCGCGGCGTTCTCCGCACTCGTCCTCGTGCCGACTCGTGAACTCGCGATCCAGGTCGCGAAGGAGCTCCAGGAGCTCGGCGCCTTCGCCAAGGTCCAGACCGTCGCCGTCTACGGCGGCCAGCCGATCACCAAGCAGCAGCCGCTCCTCGCGAAGGGCCCGCCGATCGTGGTCGGCACGCCCGGCCGCGTGATGGACCTCGCCGAGCGCGGCATCCTCCCCTTCGGCGACTTCCGCTTCGCGATCCTCGACGAAGTCGACCGGATGCTCGACATCGGCTTCCGCGACGACATCCGCAAGATCCTCGGCAAGCTCAAGAAGGTTCCGCAGACGATCTTCGTGTCGGCCACGATCTCGCCCGACATCGAGAAGCTCGCGCGGAGCTACATGAAGGACCCGGAGAAGATCGTCACCTTCGAGAAGAGCCTCACGGTCGCGCAGGTGAAGCAGAGCTACTTCGCGGTCGAGCGCTGGGACAAGAAGCGCCTGCTGCTGCATCTCCTCAAGAAGGAGCAGCCCGGCCTCACCGTCGTCTTCTGCCGCACCAAGCGCGCGGTCGACGAGGTGACGATGTTCCTCAACAAGAACAAGATCGACGCGCACGCGATGCACGGCGACATGTATCAGAAGAAGCGCGACGCGGTCATGGGCAAGCTGCGCGGCGGCGACCTCTCGGTGCTCGTCGCGAGCGATCTCGCCGCGCGCGGCCTCGATGTCGACGACATCACCCATGTCGTGAACTACGACATGCCCGAGGATCCCGAGGTCTACATCCACCGCATCGGCCGCACCGCGCGCGCCGGACGCGAGGGCGTGGCGTGGAGCTTCGTGGCGCCCGACCAGGGCGAGCTGCTCACGAACATCGAGATGCTCGCCAACATCGAGATCCCGACGGTCGGCTACGACGACTTCAAGCCGGGCCCGGTCCCTGCGGAAGTCGCGGCGATGCGCGAGCACGAGGCGAAGCGACGCGAGGACGCGCAGCATTCGCGCAACCGCAACGCGGGCCCCGAGGTTCCGGTGGTGCAGTCGGTCGATCCGAACATGTTCCCCGACGGCATCGTGCCGACCGCGCTTCCGGGCCGAAGGCTCGGCGGCCGCGCGCGCACGAACCGGCGTTGACGCCCGCCGATGGCACGCGGCATCCGCATCGCACCCGAGGTCCGCGACGCGCTGGCGTCGGGCGGCCCCGTGGTTGCGCTCGAGACGGCGGCGGTCACGCACGGTCTTCCGCGCGAGCCGCTCGCGACGCTGCCGCCGTACCTCGTCGACGCCGAGACGCCGGCCTCGGTGCGCGCCGCGTTCGAAGGCGGCGCGGCTGCGAACCGCGCGCTCGGCCATGCGCTCGCCGCGGCCGTGCGTGCGGAGGGCGCGATCCCCGCAACGGTGGGCATGCTGCGCGGCGAGCTGGTGATCGGCCTCACGACGGCGGAACTCGATGAACTCGCGGCGATGCGCGACGCGCGCAAGCTGAGCGCACGCGAGATCCCGCTCGCGGCCGCGCGCGGCGAATCGGGCGGCACGACGGTGGCGGGCACGCTGCTTGCGTGCGCGCGCGCCGAACCCGCGCCGATCCGCGTGTTCGCGACCGGCGGCATCGGCGGCGTCCACCGCGGCTTCGCCGAGCGGCCCGATGTGTCGGCCGACCTGCACGCGATCCGCAACACGCCGACGCTCGTCGTCACCGCGGGCGCGAAGTCGATCCTCGATCTTCCCGCGACCGTCGAGATGCTCGACACGCTCGGCGTGCCGCTCGTGGGGCTTGGAACGCCGTACTTCCCGCGATTCCTCTGCGCGGGCACCGCGGAACTCCGCGTGACCGAGCAAGCGCGCGACGAGCGCGATGCGGCGGCGCTCTTCGCGGCGCACCGCGAGATGCGCGGCCATTGCGGCATGCTGCTCTGCGTGCCCCCGCTCGCGCGGTTCGCGCTCGAGCCAGAGATCATGGAGTCGGCGATCCGCGCGGGACTCGAGGAGTGCTCCCGCATCGGTGCGCACGGCCCCGAAGTGACGCCCGTCCTGCTGGCGGCGGTCGCGAAGGCAACCGGCGGCGCATCGCTCGCGACCAATCTCGCGGTCCTGATCCACAACGCTCGGGTTGGCGCACGCGTCGCGCGCGCGCTGCAATCGACTTGACATTGCAGGCCAACCCTGCTTTCCTACCTTGGTCGCGGGCGATCGCCCCGACGCAGATCGACACGCAGGACGCCAGTGCGGCGAGAGGAAGACGCCGCCGCACTTCGAGTGGTTTCCGCGTTCAGACCGTCTGCGCCAAGCAAAGCACATCCTGACTGCGATCCGCCGCGCACAGCGCCCGGCAGTCGATCCGTTCGTCGTCGAACGAACCCGACGCAGTCCAACCGTGCTGTCCCCCAGTTGGTTCATCCGATGGCCGCAAAGAAGACCACGACCAAGAAGTCCACGACCAAGAAGACGGTGACGAAGAAGGCGACGGCCAAGAAGGCTGTCGCCAGCAAGGCGGCACCGAAGAAGGTCGGCAAGGTTGCGGAGGCGAAGGTTTCCGCGGCGAAAGCCGTGAAGGCCGCTGCGGCCAAGCCCGTTGCCACCAAGCCTGTTGTCGCCAAGCCCGTCGTCGCCAAGAAGGTCACCGCGAAGAAGACCGTCACCAAGGTTGCGGCGAAGGCGCCCGTGAAGAAGTCGGCTCCGAAGGCCGCCGCCGCGCCCGTGCCAGCCGCCGCACCCGTGGTCGAGGTGAAGCCACCGCTGCCGCCCGTCGCGCCGAAGCCCGCTCCCGTCGCGCAGGCCCCGACAGCGCCTGCCGAGCGACCGCAGCAGCAGCCTCCGCAGCAGCAGCGCCGAAACGAAGACAGACCGCGGGAAGATCGCCGCGACTTCCAGCCGCGTGGCGATGGCCCGCAGCGACAGCAGCCGCAGCAGCAGTCGGGCCAAGAGCAGGGTTCGCAGCAGAATCAGCAGGGTTCGCAGCAGCCGCAGCAAGGCGATGGCGAAGTCGGAGGCGAAGGCGGCGATGGCGGCGGCCGTCGTCGGCGCCGGCGCCGTCGGCGCAGGAGGAGGCGCGGCGGCGGCGGCGGACAGCCGTTCGATCCGAACAATCCCAACGCGCAGCAACAGCAGCAGCAGCACCCGAACCAGCAGCAGAACCAGCAGCGCCGCGGTCCGGAGTCGGAGTCCGACGACAACTCGGATGAGGGCGACGACTACGAGGGCGATGGCGGTGATGAAGAGGGTGACGATTTCGAGGGTGACGATGTTGGGGCCGACGATGTTGGGAGCGACGATGTTGGGAGCGACGGGGGCGATCGAGGTGCTGCGGCCATGCCGCAGCGCGGGCAGCAGCACGGCCAGCGTTCGCATCAGCAGCACCAGGGACAGCGTCACGGCCATCAGCATCAACAGCAGCAGCAAGGCCCACCGCCTCCGCCGCCCTTCGAGTGCGAAGGCGTGCTCGAGTGGCCGGGCAATGCAGACGGACGCATCCGCCAGTTCGCCGACGGGCTGATCGAGTCCGAGAGCGACCCGTATGTGCCGCTCTCGATGCTCGATCAGTACCCGCTGCGCGCCGCGCAGCACATCGTGGCCGAGGCGCAGCTGCGTCGGCCCAACAAGAAGCGTCGCCGTGGCGGTGGTGGCGGGAATCGCCGCCCGCGTCCGATCGTGCAGCGCATCATGTCGATCGAGGGGCTTCCGGTCGAGGAGTACGCGAAGCGCAAGGCATTCGCCGAGTACACCGCGCTCGATCCTTCGCCGCGCATTTCCCTTGAATACAAGGGCTGTCCGCCTTCCTGCCGCCTCATCGACCTCTTCTGCCCGATCGGCTTCGGCACGCGCGGACTCATCGTCGCGCCACCGAAGGCCGGAAAAACGATGCTCCTCCAGAACATCGCCTACGGCATCAAGCGCAACCACCCGCACATCGAGCTCATCGCGCTCCTGATCGACGAGCGTCCCGAGGAAGTCACCGACTTCAAGCGGAATGTCCCGGCGCAGGTCCTCGCGAGTTCGAACGACCAGGATCTCGAGCGGCACCTCTCCCTCGGCATCCTCGCGATCGAACGCGCGAAGCGCCTCGTGGAGGCCGGCCGCGATGTCGTCGTGCTGCTCGACTCGCTCACGCGGCTCGGCCGCGCGTTCAACAACAGCCGCCGCTACGGGTCGTCCGGAAAGACGATGTCGGGCGGCCTCGACTCGCGTGCGCTCGAGGTGCCGAAGCAGCTCTTCGGCGCCGCGCGCAAGTGCGAGGAAGGCGGTTCGCTCACCATCATCGCGACCTGCCTCGTCGACACGGGCTCGCGCGCCGACCAGATGATCTTCGAGGAGTTCAAGGGCACGGGCAACATGGAACTGGTGCTCGACCGCTCGATCTCCGAGAAGCGCATCTTCCCCGCGATCAACCTCGCGGCGAGCGGCACGCGTAAGGAACATCTCATGATGAGCGAGCGCGAGCTCAAGACGATCACGGCGCTGCGAAGGCGTCTGCTCGCGGTGCCTCCGCACGCGCAGATCGAGCAGCTGCTCGCGGCGTGCCAGCGCTTCGAGACGAACGAGCTGATGGTCGGCGGCGCGGGCTGACGCGGAAACACCGATGGACGCCGCGCCCACGCCCATCGATGTCGTCGCAAGCGACCCGCGGCTCGATCACTTCCGCGGGATCCGCGACCGCGAGCTGCGCGGCACGCTCGGGCTCCACGCGGTCGAGAGCGAGCGCGTGGTGCGGCGGTTCCTTTCGGCCGCGCTGCGGCGGCGCGAGCATCCGATGCCGCCCGTGCTCGAGCCGAGCGCGCTCCTCGTCACGCCCGATGCGTGCGAGCGGCTCGCCGACATCACGGCGCATTTCCCCGCGCTTTCGATCTACCGGTGCGCCGACGAGCGTGTGCTGCACGAGATCACGGGCTACACGATGCACTCGGGGGCGATTCTCCTCGGTGTTCGGCATGAGGACGGCACGGTCGCCGACCTCGCCGCGTGGCTTGCGCGCACGCCGCACGAATCACGCGAGGTGCTCGTCGCCTTCGACGGCATCACGCAGACCGACAATGTCGGCGCGATCTTCCGCAACGCCGCCAGCTTCGGGGCGCGCGCCGCGATCCTCTCGCCGCGCGCGAGCGACCCGTTCCTGCGAAAGACGCTGCGTGTCTCGATGGGCCGCGCGCTCAACATCCCGTGGTGCCGCGCCACCGCCGCGGAATGGCCCGCGTGCCTCGATGAACTGCGCCGCGCACACGGCTACGCTGTCATCGCGGCCGAGGACACGCCCGACGCGGTCAAACTCGCGCATTTCACGCCGCCCGCGCGCTCGATCGTCGTGTTCGGCGCCGAGCAGGACGGCGTCTCGCGCGCGGTGCTCGACCTCGCGGACGCGGTGGTGAAGATCCCGATGCTGCGCGCAGGCACAGCGCTCGCGCGCGACCTCGCCGACGACCCGCCGAGCCTCAATGTCTCGATCGCGAGCGCGGTGATGCTGCACGGATTGCTGGCGTAGCACGCAGGCGACGCGATGCGATTACGGCTCGAGCTTCGCGGTCTCGGGCGTCGAGGCGCTCGAGGCGCTCGAGGCGCTCGAGGCGCTCGAGGACAAGGTTTCCGCGGCCGGAACCTTCGACTCCTCGCGCACGCGCTCGATGCGCGCACCGAGCACATTCAGCTGCTCTTCCATGCGCGTGTAGCCGCGGTCGAGGTGGTAGATGCGCGACACCTCGGTCACGCCCTCGGCCGCGAGCCCTGCGAGCACGAGGCTCGCGCTGGCGCGCAGGTCGCTCGCCATGACGGGCGCACCCTTGAACGGATGGCCGCCCGAGACGACGCAGGTCGGACCCTGGCGGTAGATCTTGGCGCCCATGCGCGAAAGCTCGGCGACATGGCCGAAGCGCTCGGGGTAGATCTTCTCGGTGATGATCGAGTTGCCCTCCGCGAGGCAGAGAAGCGTCATGAACTGCGCCTGCAGGTCGGTCGGGAAACCGGGGTGCGGCTGCGTGGTGATCGTGGTCGGCTTGAGCGTGCGGTCGCTCGTCACGCGCACGGTCGCGTGCATCGGGTTGTCGTGGCCCTCGATCACCTCGACATGCACGCCGATCTCGTTGAAGCGGTCGATCACCGACAGCATGCAGTCGATCGGGAACTCCTCGAGGATGACATCGCCGTTCGTGACCGCCGCGGCGACCGCGTAGGTGCCGGCGACGATGCGGTCGGGGATGACGGTATGCGTGGTCGAGCCGAGGCTCTCGACGCCGTGGATCACGAGACGCGGGCTACCGATGTTCTCGATGCGGGCGCCCATGCTGTTGAGCAGGTTCGCGAGGTCGACGATCTCGGGCTCGCACGCCGCGCACTCGATGATGGTGGTGCCCTTGGCGAGGGTCGCGGCCGTCATGACATTGGCGGTGCCGAGCACGGTCGAGCCGAACGGCCCGCCGAGGAAGATCGTCGTGCCCTTCAGGCCCTGCGGCGCCGTGGCGATGATGTCGCCCTCGGTGAGCTCGATCTTGGCGCCGAGCGCCTCAAGGCCGCGGAGGTGCAGGTCGATCGGACGCTCGCCGAACGAGCAGCCGCCGGGCATCGACACGCGGGCGCGGCGGCGACGCGCGAGCATCGGGCCGAGCACGCAGATCGACGCGCGCATGGTCTTGACGATCTCGTACTTCGCATGGATCGCGTTCGGGTCGGCGACGCGCATCTTGACCGTGCCGCACTCGCCGTCGATCTCGACGCCGAGCTGGCGCAGCAGCTTCGTCATGTTCGAGATGTCGGAGAGGCACGGGACATTGCGCAGCGTGAGCGTGCCGTCCGTACAGAGCGCGGCGGCCATCAGCGGCAGCGTCGCGTTCTTGGAGCCTTCGATCTGGATACGACCCGCCAGCCGGCGGCCACCCTGAATACGGAACGAGTCCATGCGTGAGCAATCCTTTGCGGGCGACTTCGGCCTCTTGCCTGATGCCCAAATGATGTGACGGAACGCGGTCGCCGACCGCGCGGATTATGTCGTGTGCATCGGCTGTTGGGGGCGAGTTTCTGCACTCGTCAGGTTGTCCCCGACCGACCGCGGGGTGCTCGCCCGAGCCGGGCCGGGCCGACGCTCGGTCGTACGGGTGAAGCAGTCGGCATAAACCCGCCGCGGTTCGCGTTTCGGCCCCGACCACGATGCCTCGATCTTGCCATCCACCGGGTTGGAATCGACCTTCCTTCCGCCCGCAGCCAATCCACGGGCGACCTCGAAACGACCGCCTCCTGGAACGCGAATGAACCCACGCCAGCAATCAACCGTCCGCGCCCTTCTGTTTGCGACCGCCGCGCCGGTCGCGCTCGCGGCCCTCGCGGTCGCGACGCCGTCGGGCGCGTCGACCGACGGGGAGCCGCCGTCCGAAGTGGTGCTGACCGGCATCGTCCGCGACTTCCGCGAGCGGTCGAAGCCGGGCGGGCACCCCGACTTCGAGCTCCAGCCCTCCGGCGGGTTCGGGCACTACTGCGACAACATCTCCCCCATCCTCGGAGAGGACAAGAAGCCCGTCTTCAAGGGCGGCGGCTTCAAGGTCACCAACCAGTGGCGCGACGCAAGCGGCCGCAACATCTGCTGGCGGCTCTACGACCCCTCCCGCGGCGACCGCGTCGGCAGCAAGTCCGGCGTTTCAACCGGCGGCATCACCTCCGCCGCCACCTTCTCAACCTGGTTCAACGATGACCTCAACCTCAATGCCTCGACCCCGCTCTCGCTCACCCTGAAGCGCCAGCCGAGCGGCGCCTATGTGTTCGACTCCCAGACGGACCCCGCGTACCAGTCGCTCGGCGGGTTCTTCCCGATCGAGGGGCAACTGTTCGGAAACCCAGGAGGGACCCCGAATCGCAACTTCCACTTCACCTTCGAACTCCACACCCGATTCACCTACAACGCCGCCGGCAACCAGGTCTTCACCTTCCGAGGTGACGACGATGTCTGGGTGTTCATCGACGGCAAGCTGGTGATCGACCTCGGCGGGGTCCACGGCGCGATCGAACAGGTCGTGGATCTCAACCGCCTCGGGCTCGTCGACGGGAGAGACTACGAACTGTCGTTCTTCTTCGCCGAGCGCCACCGCACCCAGTCGAACTTCAAGATCACGACCAACCTGCAGCTGCAGACGATCAGCTGCAGACGATCGACCTGCCGCTCGCAAGCAACGCGTTCGACTGAAGAACCCCCCACGGAGGGCCGCCAAACCCGACCACATCCTGCTTTCAGCCATGCGCGGGCGACCGCACCCGGTCGCCTGCCGACGACGACATGGCCACGACGCGCACGCAACAGCGTGCGCGTCGCGCTTTTGTCGGCGTGCGCCGCCTGCGCTACAGTCGCGGGATGTCCGACGCAGATGCAGCCGTTGCCGATCCGACCGCGCCCGTGCTCCCCGACGCGAAGATGCATGTCGCCATGCCGACGGCGCCCGTCGCCGCCCGGATCGCCGGATCGCGCCTCTGCATGAAGGGCAAGAGCGCCAGCTTCATCCGCCATGTCGAGATCGATGTCGGTGGCACGGCGCTCGAGGGCACTTTCCGCGCAGGGCAGAGCTTCGGGGTGATTCCCGAAGGTACCGACAAGTTCGGGAAGCCCCACAAGGTCCGCCTCTACTCGCTGGCGAGCCCCTCCTGGGGCGAGGACGGTTTCGGCCGGGTGATCGCGACGACCCCGAAGCGGGTCATCGCCGAGCGCGAGCCGCAGGGCGAGAAGGACGACCCGACGGACCACTCGCTCTTCCTCGGCGTCTGCTCGAACTGGCTCTGCGACCGCCGCGCGGGCGATGCGGTGTCGGTGTCGGGCCCGAACGGGCGCCGTTTCCTGCTTCCCGAGGATCCATCGAAGCACGACTACCTGTTCGTGGCGACCGGAACGGGCATCGCTCCCTTCCGCGGATTCCTCATGGAGCTCCTTGTCGGCCCGCCGGCCGGCTCCCCCGCTGCCGCGAGCTGGAAGCGCTGCGAAAGCCGGATCGAACTCGTGATGGGCGCCCCCTACACGACCGACCTGCTCTACGACGACCTGATGCGCGACCTCGCCGCGAAGCATCCGAACTTCCGCTACCACCCGGTGATCTCGCGGGAACTCCGCGTCGATGGCGAGAAGGTCCTCGGCAAGGGCGAGTATGTGCACCACTACATCGACCGTCAGGTCGAGCACACGCCGCGCGCCATGGACCTGCTGCACTCCGACCGCACGCTCGTCTACATGTGCGGACTCGCGGGCATGCAGATCGGCGTGTTCCAGATGCTCGCGCGCCGCGGCATCAAGGGCTTCACCAAGATCGCCGACGAGCTCGCGCCGAAGCCGGTCGCCGAGTGGACGACCGAGGACATCAAGCGCCGCGTGCGGCCGACGCACCGGTGCATGCTTGAGGTGTACTAGATTTGAGCGGTCGCGGCTGCGGCCGCTCCCTCTGGCGTGCATGGCGCGCTTCGTTTGAGCGGTCGCGGCTGCGGCCGCTCCCTCTGGCGTGCATGGCGCGCTTCGATTGAGCGGTCGCGGCTGCGGCCGCTCCCTCTGGCGTGCATGGCGCGCTTCGTTTGAGCGGTCGCGGCTGCGGCCGCTCCCTTTGGAGGCACGAAACCGTCACTGCGCGCTCCGCGCTCGGCAACCCAGGTGCCCACGAAGGCGGAGCGCAGCGAAGCCTGAGCGAACGATGCCGGAGTCGCAGGGCGTGTCGTGTGGCACTACCCCTGCGAAGCAGGGGTAGTGGCGGCATCGAACCCACGCAAGACCTTCCGACCGCAGTACGGACGCGCGCGGCGCAGTCGAAGCCGCCATCACCAGAGGTGATGCCACACGACACGCGCCGCGACCTTCCCGCCAACCTGCTCGCGCTTCGCGGCGCTCCGCGCTCGGCAACCCAGGTGCCCACGAAGGCGGAGCGCAGCGAAGCCTGAGCGAACGATGCCGGAGTCGCAGGGCGTGTCGTGTGGCACTACCCCTGCGAAGCAGGGGTAGTGGCGGCATCGAGCGCACGCAAGGCCTTCCGACCGCAGTACGGACGCACGCGGCGCAGTCGAGTAGAAGCCGCCGAAGCGCGTCCTCTCAACACCGCCTCACGCGCACGCCGGCAGCACCAGCGTCATCGTCGTTCCCGCGCCGTGCTCCGACTCGATCTCGAGGCGTCCTCCGTGGTCCTGGACGACGCGCGACACGAACGCGAGCCCGAGGCCGGAGCCCCTGCCGCCGTTTCGCGTCGTGAAGAACGCCTCGGTCGCGCGCTTCTTCACCTCGGGCGTCATGCCGATCCCGTTGTCCGTCACCGAAATCCGGATCCAACCGCCATCTGCGCCGCCTTCCTCCCGCACATCGATGCAGACGACGCCTCCGTACCGCAGGTGGTCGAGGTGCGCGGTGATCGCCCTCGCCGCATTGGTGAGGAGGTTGAGCATCACTCGGGTCAGCAGATGACCCGACACGGCGATGGGCGGGAGATCGTGGAAGATCCGCGCCTCGAGCTTGGTCCGGCGAGGCATCGCGCAGCGGAAGAGCGCCTCGAACTGCGACCACCACGCGACGAGCGAGGTCTCTTCGTTCGCGGCATGCTCCGACAGCGGCTCCTCCGACGCGAGGAGATGCAGGCTGTCCGAGAGATGCTGGAGATGCTCGACTCCGCGCCGGAGCGCCTCGATGTGGACCCCGTGCCGCGGAATCTCCGCAGCACGCTCGCCCGCTGCGATCGCGTTCAGATGGGCGCGCAGCGGCAGCAGCAGGTTCTGCATGTCGTGTCCGAGGCCGGCACCCAGCATGCCGATCGATGCCATGCGGTCGGCGGTGCGGTTGCGCTCCTGCAGTTCGACTTCCTTCGCGCGGAGTTCGCTCGTGTCGTGCACCGACAGCGTGATGCCGCCGACCGTGCCCTCGACGGTCCACCAGGGGCCGGCCGACCAGCACACCCAGTGCGTCGTGCCGTCGGCACGCTCGAAGTGGTCGAGCTCGCCGCGGAAGGTCTCGCCCTTGAGCGCACGGCGGTAGACCGCCCGGAATCTCTCGGGGAGGTCGGGCACCAGTTCGTCGTGCAGCTGGCCGAGCCAGAGGCAATCGTTCGGGAAGTAGCGCTCGACCCAGGGCTGGCTTGCACCGATGTAGCGGAGATCGCGATCGAGCACCGCCACCAGGTCGGGAGAGATCGAGGCGAAGCGCACGAGCTCCCGCGCAGCCTGCCCTCCGCGATGCCTCGCGGCGGCGGTAGAAGTGGGGCGCGCCCGCACGCGCGGCTCGTGCCGCACAGGCTCGGATGCAAAGGGCTCGAGCCGAGACCCGACGGTGGCGACGGTTGCGATGTCCATGCCCACCTTACGCGGCCGCACAGCGGCCCTGTCAGAAGAAAGGCAACAGTCAGGTTGATTCCTGACGAATCCAACGCTCTCGTCCGTGATTTCCCCGCGCCCGAGTCACGCTCACCCGCTCAGCCCCCGCCAGGCCCCTTGCCGCCCGGCTTCGTCATGGCCGTCGCATCGAGCAGCTTCTCGAGCTGCTTCGGCTCGACCATCTTGTGACGAAGCACATACTGTCGAACGGTCTCGCCCGACTTGAAAGCTTCCTTCGCCACCTTGGCGGCGTTGTCGTAGCCGATCACCGGTGCGAGCGAAGTGCACATCATCAGGCTCTTCTCGACCGTGCCCGTCGCCTCGGCCTCGTTGAGCGCGAGTCCGTCGAGGCACTTGTCGCAGAACATCGTGCTCGCGTTCGCGAGGAGCTCGACCGACTCGATCAGGCGCTCGGCGATCACGGGCATCGCGACATTGAGCTCGAGGAGCGAGCCGACGCCGCCGATGCCGCCCATCGTGATCGCGGCGTCGTTGCCGACGACCTGGCAAGCGACCATCATCACGCTCTCGCAGATGACGGGATTCACCTTGCCCGGCATGATCGACGATCCCGGCTGCGTGGCGGGCAGCGACAGCTCGAAGAGGCCGCAGCGCGGACCGGAGCCGAGCCAGCGGATGTCGTTGGCGATCTTGGTGAGCGACACCGCGATCGTCTTGAGGTGACCGTGCGCATCGACCACGCAGTCGCGCGTCGACTGCGCCTCGAAGTGGTTCTTCGCCTCGACGAACTTCACGCCCGTCGCCTTCGTGAGCTTCGCGCAGACGGTGCGGCCGAACTTCAGATGCGCGTTGATGCCCGTGCCGACCGCGGTGCCGCCGATCGGCATGTCGAGGGCGAGCGCGTCGCGCGCGGCCTTCGCGCGCGTGATGGCGAGGCGCGCGGCGGCCGCGTAGCCGCTGAACTCCTGGCCGAGGCGGATCGGCGTCGCGTCCATGAGGTGCGTGCGGCCGATCTTGACGACCTTGTCCCACTGCTTCGCCTTCGACTCGAGCGCCTTCGCGAGTCGCTCGAGCGCGGGGATCAGCCGCCTCGAGATGAGCAGCGCGCCCGCGATCTGCATCGACGACGGGTAGGTGTCGTTCGAGCTCTGGCCGTAGTTCACATGGTCGTTCGGATGGACGGGATCCTTCGAGCCGATCGCCTTGCCCGCGCGCTGGCTGGCGACATTCGCGATCACCTCGTTCACATTCATGTTGGTCGAGGTGCCCGAGCCGGTCTGGAAGACATCGATCGGGAAGTGCCGCATCAGCGGATGGCTGAACGGGTGGCGCAGGCCTTCGGCGACAGGCTGCGCAAACTCGCCGAGCAGCTGGTCGGCGGCCGCAGCGATCGCCGCGGCCTTGTCGCGCGCAAGTTCGCCGAGTTCGGCGTTCGCCTCGGCACAGCACTTCTTCAGGAGGATGTGCGCCTCGATCTGCGCCTGGGGCACCGTGCGGAACGACACGGGGAAGTTGAGCACGGCGCGCTGGGTGGTCGCGCCGTAGAGCGCGTCGGCCGGCACGAACATCTCGCCCATCGAGTCCGTCTCGCGGCGTTGACCGATCGCGGGCGCACCCGATGCGCCGCCCTGCTTCTGGGACGACTTCTTCGACTTCGTGCGGGACTTTCCGGTTCCTGCTGCGCTTGCCATGGCGGTGCTTCCTCGTCGCGGTCTGATTCAGGGAAAGCGGGGACTATAGCGGTGACCGCACGCATGCCCACGGCCGTCGGAAACGGCGATGATTGGCGAATTTCCGGTGGTCTCGTCGATCCAAGGCGCTACCCTCTGACGCACAGGGCAGACCAATGGCCGACTCGAGGAAAGGCGAACATCACGCCAACCGCGCACGCGAGATGCTCCGACAGGGCAGGCTCGTGGACGCCGAGCGCGAACTGCGCGCAGCAGTCGCGAGCGACCCCTCCCGCGGCGACTGGATGCTGAACCTCGGCTGGACGCTCGAGGCGATCGGCCGGCAGGACGAGGCGCTGCAGCTCTACCGCCAGTCGGCGGCGCTGCTCCCCACCGCCCGCGACCCACGGCTCGCCGAAGGCCTCATCCTCGGCAAGCTCGCGCGCTACGAGGAAGCCGTCACCGCGTTCGAGGCGACGCTCCGGCTCGATCCGAAGTGCGAGACCGCCGTCTCGATGCTGATCCGGTCGCTCGCGCTCCTCGGTCGCCACGAGGAGGCGGAGACCGCCTACTACCTCGCGCTCCACTCGATCGACCGTCCGGCGACCTCGCACCTCGAGATCGCGCGGAGCCTGGTCGCCCGCGGCGACATGCGGCGCGCCGAGCATTGCTTCCGCCGCGCGATCGCAGAGGGTCCCACGCTCGTGGGCGCCCGCATCGAACTCGCCCGCACGCTGCTTCTCATCGATCGCGGAGCGGAGACGGCCACGCTGCTTTCCGAGGAGTTCCGCCGCGGCGCGGTTCCCCCGCCGCTCGCGATCGAGGCCGTGCGGATTCACCTCGCCTCGGGCCGCGCCGCCGAGGCCGCCCAGCTGCTTGACCAGCTCGCGCGCGTCGAGCCGTCGAACCCGAAGCTCCATCTCCTGTTCGCGCGCACGATGCGGCGCCGAGGCGACCTCGTTCGCGCCGCGCGGCACGGTGAAGTCGCCACCAGGCTTGCCCCCGAGCTGCCCGGCCTTGGCCTTGAGGCCGCGCTCCTCGCCGTTGCGCAGGGTCGCCCCGAGGCTGCGCGGCCGCTGCTCGAGAAGGAACTCGACGCGCGCAGCGCGCCTGCCGACCGAATCGACCTTCTCGAGACCGTGCAGGCGCTCCTCGCCTGCGGAATGACCGCGAACGCGGAGAAGCTGTTCGTCGCGCGCTTCGGTCGAAAGGTCATCGAAGGCGAGAGCAACGACGCAGAGCTCCTGCGCATCGCCGGCCGCATCGCGTTCGAGCGAGGTTTCCACGACCACGGCCGCGCCTGTTCGCGGCGTCTGCTTCGGCTCGATCCCAAGTCGATCGTCGCGATGCACAACCTCGCGCTCATCGCGATCGAGCGCAAGCGCTACCGGATCGCGCATGCGTGGATCGCCCGCGCGCGCAAGATCGACCCCGCCGACGCGGGGCTTCGCAAGCTGCGGACGCTGTGCTTCGTGTCGCGCGTTGCTGCCGCATTGCGGCTTGCTTGAGCGAGCGGCGCCATAGGAGCCCCGCGCAAAGAGTCGACGGCGAAAGCAGCCGCCGCTCTCACATCGTCGCCGAGGTGTACGGCAGGAGCGCCATGAAGCGCGCGCGCTTGATCGCCTGGGCGACCTGAAGCTGCTGCTGGGCCGAAAGACCCGTGCGCTTGCGCGAATAGATCTTGCCGTTCGGGGTCATGAGACGGCGCAGGTCCTCGGTGGAGCGGTAGTCGACGAAGAGACGGCCGCTGGCGCCTTCCTTGAGCCTGAACGAGGGAGCCTGAGTCTGGAACTGCGACATGATTCGAAACCTGCCTCTGCTATCTCAGCACCGATGGGACGGGAAGCCCGGCCATCGATGCGGTCTTGGATGCCCCGAGCAAGCCCACTGCCGCTCGGGGGTGTGCCCACCACAGGGTGGGCGACGGGTCGAGAACGATACCACGCCGACCCGATTCCGCCAACGCGTCGGCTTCCAGACGGACCTCCGTCTCACGGATACGAGGGTTCTCGGCGGGTTCTCAGAGACTTCCCTCGAACTGGTGCTAGATTCTGCCTGAGGACCCGCCTCGATTGCCACTCCCCGCGCCCAGACCCCTGGACGCCCTGCGTCAATACACCCGTGCCGTCATCCTGACGGCCGATGGTTGTCAACTATCGGACGATCTTGGCGCACTGGCGGCCCGGTCCGGAGTCCGGTGCGAGTTCGTGGATCACCCGCTGCTGGCGGTGGCGGCGCTCACGACCATCGAGCGCGAGGCGAAGCCGCCCGAGCGCGCGGCGCTCATCGTCGCCGAGCGTCAGATCGACGACCTCGACGGACTGTTCTCGACGGTGCGGTCGCGGCTGCAGCGCATCGCGATCTGGGTGTTCGAAGCCGACATCGCGATCGAGGTGCAGCGCGGACAGGGCGTGGAGACGCCCGAACCCGCGCCGCGCGAGCGCGCGGTCCGCGCGGTCGGAAGCACCGCGCCCGCACTGCGCATCAGCAGACCGCCCGAGCCCCCCGCCGCCTGGCGCACCGCAGCACCATCGGTCGAGGCTGAACTCGATCGTGCGCCCGAGGGTGCTTCCGAGGGTGCATTCGAGCATCCATCCGCGGGCGCATCCGACGACGCTCCCGAGGATCCCCCGGGCCCGAGTGGAAACTCGGTGACCGCCGAGGAACTCGAGATGCTTCTCAACCTCTTCGAGCGCGACCTTCCGCCGCGGCACGACGATGGAGGCGCCCGATGACCGCGGCAGGCTCATCCATGCAGCGCCCGCGCGCCTCGCGCGCCCGTGCCGTCGTGGTCGGGCGCGGCGAGTCGATCCGCGAACTCGCTGCGCTGCTTCGTCGGCACATCGCGGCGGTGAGCGAGATCGAGACGCTGCTCGACGCCGTGGCGGATGTCGGTCTCTCGCCCGCCCGCGAGCCGGTCTCCGCCGTGATCGTCTCTGCGGATTGTGAGGGATTTGACATGCAGAGGGTCGTTGCGGCCTTCCGCCGGGCGGATCCGCTCGTACCTCTGATCCTCGCGGTGCGGCAGGGTCAAGAAGATCTCATCGCCGAGGCGATTGCGGAGGATTTTGAGCATTCTCTCGTTCTTCCCACGAATACGGATGAACTATTGCCGGTTCTTTACGAACTTGGAGTGATGCAACCTCGGCGGGAAGCGAAGGAACTTGAAACTCGACTTGAAACTCGAGATGCAGCACGGCAGGAAGCGGCGCGGGCGCGTCTGGTTCCACCGGAGCCGCAGCGCGACGAAGCGGCCACTGCGCCGGCGGAGCGCGGCGTCGTCGAACTCGCCATCGAGGATGCGCTGGCCGGCGCGTCGCGCGGGCGTCAGGAGCAACCGCCACCGGAGCACGCCCGTCTCGAGGTCAAGCATCCGGAGATTCGGCATCCAGAGACTCGGCATCCAGAGACTCGGCACGCAGAGCCGAAGCAGCCAGAGCCGCGCCTGAGCCCGCGACGGCACGCCGGCTTCACCATGCCCGCGCCCATTCCCTCCCCGCCGCGCGACGGCCCGCCGGGCGACATCGATCTCGTGCGCGCGGTGCTCGAGCACTCCGACCTCCAGGCCGCGGCACTGCGCGTGCTGCGCCATCACCTCGGCACCACCGATGTGCGCTTCATCGCCGCGCCGCGCCCCGGCGAAGAGGCCGCGGTCGCGCTCGATCGCCGAGGACTGCGCCAAGCCGAGGTCGCAGGCGAAGGCCACACCTACGGCGTACTCGTGTCGACCACGCTCGACGAAGCGACGCTCTCGGCGTGGGCCGTCTGGCTGTCGCACTGGCTGCGGCTCGAGGAATCGCACCGCGAGCTGCGCCGCTTCGCGTGGACGGACGATCTCACCGCCGCCGGCAACCGCCGCGCGTTCGAGACGCTGCTCCGCGAAACGATGTCGCGCGCGATCGAGGAGAGGCGCACCATCAGCGTGATGTGCCTCGATATCGACGACTTCAAGCGATACAACGACGACTACGGCCACCACGCCGGCGACGAGGTGCTGCGCGAGATCGCGGAACTCCTGCGAACCTGCGTGCGGGCCGGAGACCATGTCTTCCGCATCGGTGGCGACGAGTTCGTGGTCGTGTTCTGCGATGCCTCCGCTCCGCGCAAGGGCGGTGGATCCGCGCCCGAATCCGTCGAGGCGATCGCGCGCCGTTTCCAGAAAGCGGTCGCGGAACTCCGCCTGCCGTCCCTCAGCCGCGAAGGTCCCGGCACGGTCACGGTTTCCGCGGGCGTCGCCGTCTTCCCGTGGGAAGGCCATGACCCCGAATCGCTGCTGCGCCGGGCCGATCTGCGCGCCCTCGAATCGAAGCGAAACGGCAAGAACCTGATCACATTCGGACCCGGGGCCGGACCAGACGCGGGCGGCTGAGCAAACCTCGGCCGCTGCACCGCGCGCACATTCAAGCACGGTCGCATACGAGCCGATGGAAGTCGCTCCGCCCGACGCCGCACACCGACGAAGCCGAGTCCCCCGTGAGTTCCACCGCCGAGCCAACGACGCTCGTCCTCAGCGATCTGCATCTCGGCCGCCCAGGCGCGACGGCGCAGTCGCATCGGTTCGCCGACCTGTGCGCGCGCTTCGAGCGCGTCATCGTCAACGGCGATGTGGCGGAACTCCACCACGCTCAGTTCCGCGAGCATGCGGAGTACGAGGTCGCCCGTCTCCAGGAACTCTGCGCGCGCGGGGGCGCGCGGCTCGAGCTGATCGCGGGCAACCATGATCCGTTCGTCAGCGCCGCGCGGTCGATGTCGCTCGCAGACGGCGCCATCTACCTCACGCATGGCGATGCGCTCCACCCGGCGATCGCGCCGTGGTCTCCCTACGCCAACGCGATGCGCCAGGCCTTCGAGACCGCGTTCGTCTCATCGGCAGCAGGCCGCGACGAACACGAGGGCCGGCTCGCCGCGGCGCGCGAGGCCTCGATGGCCGAATGGCGCGCGCTCGGCGCGGGCGCCTACATCTCGACGATCGCGGGGATGGCGGTCCGACCGCATCGCGCCCTCGCCGTACTTTCCTACTGGCGCCGCTATCCCTCGATGATCCACGACTGGGCGACGCGCTTCGCGCCGCGCGCAGGCACCGTGCTCATCGGTCACAGCCACCGCTCGTTCGTCCGCGAGACGGGCGGACTGCGCATCGTGAACACGGGCGCCTACACCTTCCCCGGGCGTCCGCTCGCCGTGGTGATCGAGGGCCGGCAGGTGCGGGTCCACCGCATCGACATGGAGCGCAGGCTCTTCGCGCTGTCGCCGCAGCCGATCGCGTCGTGGCCGATCCGCCACCGCGACGGTGGCGCGCCTCACGACGCGCCAAGCGCGCGCCGGATGAACGCCGAAGCCTCGGCGAGCGCGTCGCAGTCGACCGAAGTTCGGTAGCCGAGCTCGCGGAACGCGGCCTCGAGCCGCTCGGTCGCGACATTGCCCGCGGCACCCGGCGCGTACGGACACCCGCCGATCCCGCCGGTCGAGCTGTCGAACTTCCGCACCCCGAGTTCGAGCGCGCGCACCGCGGACGCGACCGCCATGCCGCGCGTGTCGTGAAGGTGCAGGACGAGCTCCGCCGCGGGGCGCACGGACGCGCAGCACTCGACGACGCGCGCGACCTCGTCGGGCGTCGCCACGCCGAGCGTCTCGCCGAGATCGAGTTCGTCGACTCCGATCTCGACAAGCCGCGCACAGGTCGCGCGGACCGCATCGGGTTCGACCGCGCCGTCGTACGGACAGCGCACGATGCAGCTCACATAGCCGCGCACCGTCGCGCCCGCCGCATGCGCGCCGCGCACCACCGGCTCGAAGCGCGCGATCGACTCGGCGATGGTCGCGTTGATGTTCTTGCGCGTGAAGCCCTCGCTTGCCGCCGTGAAGACCGAGACCTTCCGTACGCCGCACGCCAGCGCGCGCTCGAGCCCCTTCTCGTTCGGAACAAGCGCGGAAAGCACGATCGGATCGCCCGACGGCGTGCGCGAGGCGCAGCGCAGCACGCCGGCGAGGACCTCTTCCGCGTCCGCGAGCTGCGGCACCCACTTGGGGCTCACGAAGCTCGTGACCTCGATCTCGCGCAGCCCTGCGCGCGCGAGCAGCTCGACGAACCGGATCTTGTCCGCCGCCGGGATGATCGACTTCTCGTTCTGCAGTCCGTCGCGCGGACCGACCTCGCAGAGGTGGACTTCGCTCATGGCGCGCCTCCGCCCTGCTTCTCTCGCTCCTCGCGCTCGCGCGTCTCGCTCTCCTCCCGCTCGCGTTCCTCGCGCGATGCGCGCACGAAGAGCCAGATCGCAAGCGCGAGAACCATCACCGTGACGATGCCGCCGCCGACGAACAGCGCGATCTCCGTGAGCCGCGCGTCGAGGATCCCTTCCGGTCCGCCGTTCAAGGCGCGCCGCCTTCCTGCGCGGAATCCTCGAGGAATCGCATCGAACCGACCGTCGCGGGGGCCTGCGCGCCCTCGGCGTTCACGAGCACACGCGTGCCGTCGGCGTAGGAACTCGACGACAGCATCGCGAAGGCCACCGGCACCGCGCCGAGCATCGGCGCGAGTCCGCTCGAAGTGACGACGCCGACCTGCTCGCCGATCGAGCCGCCCTCGACGAACGCGAAGACCTGCGCCTCCGAGACGGGAAGCAGGTCGCCCTCGACGCGCAGGCCGACGAGCCTCTGCTTGGGCTTCCCGAGATGCTGGAGCCGCGCGACCACTTCCTGTCCGGGATAGCAGCCCTTCGTGAAGCTCACGCGCGACTCGAGCACGCCTGTCTCCTGCGGCAGGTTCGTGGGACCGAAGTCGATGCGGAAGTACGGCGTGCCGGCCTCGAGGCGCGCGGTGTTCGTCGCAAACCATCCTGCCGGCCGCGCGCCGAAGGTCGTGAGGCTGAGCCACAGCGCCGGCGCGTCGTCGCGCGAGACCGTGATCGCGCAGCCGTCCGCGCCGAACTCGTCGAGCCGCATGATCTCCGCGTGGCCGCCGCCGAACGCGACGCGCCAGGCGCCCGCCTCGGCGGAAGGCGCGGCGAGTCCGAGCGCCTTCAGCGCGGCCGCCGCGCGCGGACCGGCGAGCGTGAGCCGCGCGTGCGACGCCGTGCGCGTCTCGAGCGCGACATCCTCCGAGAACACCATCTTCTCGAGCGCCGAGCGCACGGCCTCGACATCGTGGACGAGCGTGTCGATCACGAGCGCGTCGGGCAGAAGCGCGATCACGAGGTCGGCGTCGATGCGGCCCTTGCGGTTCGTGAGGAACGCGCGCACGACGCTGCCGTCGGCGAGCTTCTTGAGTTCCTGCGTGACGAGGCGGTTCACGAAGTCGACGCGGTCCTTGCCGCGCACGACGAGCGACCCACGCTCGCAGCTGTCGACGAGCGCGCATCCGTTGCGGATCGCGGCGTACTCGAGCTCCACCTCCGCGTAGGCGGCGACCACCTCGCAGGTCGGCGCTCCCGACTCGTCGGCAGGTCCGAAAGGCAGGTACTCGATCTCGATCTCGCGCCGCGTGGCGACGGCTCCGCGCGCTTCGCGGGCCCGTTCGGCGCGGCGGGCGGCGTCCTGCGCGACGAAGGCACGGTGAGAGGCTCGGAGCGGGGTATCGAATCGCATGGGTCAAATCCTATACCATCGTCGATCCCCGATCCGCGTGCTGCGCACGCACTTCCTTCGAGACATCAACGGAGCCGAACCATGGACATCGATCTCTTCCGCCGCCTCTGCGAGACCCCTGGCATCCCCGGTCGAGAGGATCGCGTGCGCGCGCTGATCGCGAAGGAGACGAAGGGCCTGTTCGACACCTCGTCGACCGACGCGATGGGCTCGCTGATCGGCACCCGCAAGCCGACGCGCAAGGGCGCGAAGGGCGCGAAGCCCGTGCGCGTGATGCTCGCGGCGCACATGGACGAGATCGGTTTCTTCGTCCGCCATGTCGACGAGAACGGCTGCATCTGGGTGAACCCCGCCGGCGGCTTCGACACGCGCAACCTCTTCGCCTCGCGCGTCCTCGTCTGCACTCCGAAGGGCGACTTCAAGGGCGTGATGAACCCGGGCGGCAAGCCGATCCACATCTCGAGCGAGGCCGAGCGCACCAAGGTGCCGGGCGTCGAGGAGTTCTTCATCGATCTCGGCCGCGACGCGGACGATGTGAAGAAGTCGGTCGAGGTCGGCGACTTCGTCGTGCTCGACCAGCCGTTCCTCGAGACGCCGAAGAAGCTCGTCTCGAAGGCGCTCGACAACCGCCTCGCGTGCTTCGTCGCGATCGAGGCGGTGCGCAAGCTGGCCAAGCGCAAGAACGGCCACGCCTGCGAGATCGTCAGCGCGTTCACCACGCAGGAGGAAGTCGGCCTGCGCGGCGCGCAGACGGCGGCCTACGCCGCCAAGGCCGACATCGGCGTCGGACTCGATGTGACGCTCGCCTGCGACACCCCGGGCGTCCCGGACAGCCAGCGCGTCACCAAGCAGGGCCTCGGCGCGGGCATCCTCATCCAGGACAGCTCGATGATCTCCGATGCGAAGCTCGTCGACGATGTCGTCGCCGTCGCGAAGAAGCACAAGATCCCCTACCAGAAGTCGATCCTGCCGCGCGGCGGCCAGGACGGCGCCGCGATCCAGCGCGCGGGCGAAGGTGCGCGCTGCATCGCGATCGTGACGGGCACGCGCTACATCCACACCACGACCGAGATGGTCGACAAGGGCGACCTCGAGAATACGATCGACCTTCTCGCAGAGTGGCTCGGCTCGATCGGCTGATCCTTCAGCTGCGCACGGCGGGGCGCCGCGCGGACTTCGCCATCTCGATGGCGACGCGCGCGATCTCCTCCGCGGCATGGTCGCGCGGACGCGCGTCGAGCGCCGATCGCATCGCGTCGCGCCGAGCGTCGTCGGTCATCAGCGCAACGAGCGCCGAACCGAGCGTCGCGCGGTTCCGCGCCGCGTCGATCAGGTCGTCGGCAAGCACCGCGACGCCTTCCTTCGCGTAGGGCTCCGCGTTCCAGCGCTGATGGAGATCCGCGTGATACGGGTACGGCGCGAACACCGTGGGCACGGCGTTGTGGACCGCCTCGGCGACGGAGTTCGCACCCGCGCGAGAAAGCGCGAGATCGGCCGCACGCCAGGCGAAACCCATCTCGTGGATGAACGGCACCACGCTGGCGCGGACGCCCGCGGCGCGATACGCGGACTCGATCGGCGCACGGTCGGCGTTGCCCACGAGATGAAGCACCTGCCATCCGCCGAAGGCCGGGCGTTCCTCGCGCAGGAGAAGCGCCATGAGGTCGTTCAGGCTCGCGGCGCCTTGCGACGCACCGGTGACGAGCAGCGTGCGGAAGCCGGGCTCGAGGCCGAGCCGCGCACGCGCCTCGACGGCCGTGCCCGTTCCGATCGCGGCGCGGCGGATCGGCATGCCGACGATCCGTTCCGCGAAGTTCGGCATCTTCGGGGTCGGAAGCGCCGTGAGGATGCGCGTGGCGCCGCGCGCCACCATGCGGTTCGCCTTGCCGGGCGTCGCGTCGAGATTGACGAGGAGGATCGGCACCTTCATCGCGCGGGCCGCCGACGCCACCGGCGCCGTCACATAGCCGCCGAGGGCGACGACCGCGCGCGCGCCGCGCTCGGCGAGAAGCGCGCGCGATTGCGACCGGCCCTCGAGGAACGCGCGCGCGAAGCGGTAGAGCCGCGCCGGCTTGAGCGACAGGCCCTCCGCGGCGATCGGCACGAAGTCGGCGCCGACATGCTCGAGCATGCGCGCGTCGACCGCGCGGGTCGAGCAGGCGAACACGCAGCGGAACTCGGGTGCGAGCGCTGCAAGCTGCTCGGCGATCGCGATGCCAGGCGAGATGTGACCGCCCGTCCCGCCGCCCGCGAGAATGATCGAACCTTCGCCGCCGCCGGTCATGCCGTGCCCGCTCCGGCGACGCCGTCGGCGGTCGCGAGCTGGCCGCGCGGGGCCTGCTCTTCATCGGTGATGCCCAGTTCGCGCTCGCGCCGCATGGCGGAGCGCTCGATCGAGAGCACGAGTCCGAGCGAGAAGCCGATCATCACCCATCCCGAGCCGCCGCTCGAGAGGAGCGGCAGCGCGATGCCCTTCGTGGGCGCGAGGCCGGTCACGACGAGGAGGTTGATGAGCGCCTGCAGGCCGATCGTGAGCAGCACGCCGATGCCGACGAGCCGAGAGAACGGCGGCACGATGCGGTCCGCCTCGGGACGGTTCGAACCGCGCGTGACGATCGCAAGGCCGAAGAGCAGCAGGCCCGCGTACAGCGACACCACGAGCAGCGCGCCCACGATCCCCTGCTCCTCGCAGATGATCGCGAAGATGAAGTCGGTGGTGTCCTCGGGCAGGTAGCCGAACTTCTGCAGGCTGTTGCCGAGGCCGCGGCCGGTGAGGCCGCCGCCTGCGATCGCGCTCATCGACTGGATGATGTGGTAGCCGATGCCCTCGGGGTCCTGCCATGGATCGCGCCACGCGAGCAGGCGGTTCACGCGATACGGGCTCGTGATGATCGCGACCACCGCGAGGACCGCGCCGAGCGGGATCAGCATCGCGACATAGGTCCAGCGCAGTCCGCCGATCAGCAGCACCAGCGTGCAGCTGGCGAAGACGAGCACGGCGGTGCCGAGGTCCTCCTTGCCGATCAGCGCGCAGACGAGCACCACCACGCCGAGGGCGGGAATGAAGCCCTTCTTGAACGATCGCAGCCGGTCGGCATGCCGCACGCAGAACCACGCTGCGACGACGAGCATGCCCCACTTCGCCAGTTCGCTCGGCTGGAAGCCGTAGCTCGGCGGGCCGATCCAGCGCGAGCTGTTGTTCACCTCGCGCCCGATTCCCGGCACATGGACGAGGATAAGCGTGAGCACCGAGAGGCCGATGATCCACGGCACGGGCGAGAACGCGCCGCGCAGCCGATAGAGCCACTCGACATCGATGCGCGACGCGATGAGCATCGCGAGGAGCGACAGCGCCGCGAGGATCGTCGTCCGGCCGAAGAACACCTGGTCGAACGAGATCGGGCGATACGCGGCCTGCAGCTTCTCGAACTGCGCCTCGGTGAGCGCGCCGCTCTGGACGAGCGCGGGATCGGGCGGCACCGAAAGGCCAGCCGAGTTCACCATGACGACCCCGATCACGAGGAGCGTCAACGCGCAGAGGATCACGCCGTGCGACATCCGAAGCATGGAGGCGATTATCGGCATTTTCCGCCGCTCCGATGGAGAAGTCGGAGCGCGCGAACCTCGGCTACCCTGTCGTTCCGATGTCGCAAGGACCGACCGTCTACCTCGAGACCTTCGGGTGCCAGATGAACGAGCTCGACAGCGAGCTCGTCCGCGGTCACCTCCGCAGCCTCGGCTACCGCTTCATCAGCGACGCCGCCCGCGCCGACATCGTGCTCTACAACACCTGCTCGGTGCGGGAACAGGCTGAAAACAAGGCCTATTCGCGCCTCGGCCTCGTCGGCCTACGCAAGAAGGCGGGCGAGCAGGTCATCCTCGGCGTCCTCGGATGCATGGCCGAGCGCGACGGCGCCGACATGCTGCGGCGCTTCCCCCAGGTCGACCTCCTCTGCGGCCCCGGCGAACTCGACCGGCTTCCGGCCCTCATCGACAATGTCCGACGGACCGAGGGCGCCGTCCGCGAGGAGCGCATCGCCCTCGCCGGCAACAAGTCGCGGCGCTCCGCCACCCTCGCCGCGGCCGACGACCACCTCGAGCTGCTCGACCTCTCGCGGGCGTTCGACCCGTCCTCCGACGGCGCGCGCACGCGGTCGGCGTATGTTCGTATCACCCGTGGCTGCAACAAGTTCTGCACCTACTGCGTGGTCCCGAACACCCGCGGGGCCGAAGTCCACCGCCCTCCGGATTCGATCGTCGACGAGTGCAAGCGTCTCGTCGATGCCGGGGTGATCGAGATCACCCTCCTCGGACAGACCGTCAATCACTACCGCTACACGCACGGGAAGGCGGTCGGCACGGACGGGGCGGAGCTTCCCCAGGTCGGACCCGGCCTCTCCGCGTTCCGCCAGCCGATTCCCGCCGGCGAGCGGGTGACGACCTTCGCCGAACTCCTCCGCCGCATCCATGACGAGGTGCCTGCGCTGCGGCGGCTGCGCTTCGTGACCAGCTACCCCCGCGACTTCGGCGACGACATCCTCGATGTCATGGCGGCCTGCCCGCGGATCTGCCGCTACATCCACGCGCCCGCACAGTCGGGCTCGGACCGAATCCTGAAGCTCATGAACCGCGGGTACACGCGCGGCGAGTACCTCGAATTCATCGCCCGGGTCACGGAGAAGCTGCCCGACTGCACCATCGCCGGCGACATCATCGTGGGCTTTCCCACGGAAACCGACGCCGATTTCGAGGAAACGGTCTCGCTGGTGCGGTCGGTCCCGTTCAAGAACAACTTCATCTTCAAGTACTCGCCCCGCCCGGGCACGGCCGCCATCACCCGCTTCGAGGACGATGTGCCGACCGAGGTGAAGAAGCTTCGGAACAACCTCCTGCTGGACATCCAGACCGAGGTGAGCGCCCGGGTCCACGCGTCGTGGGTGGGCAAGACGGTCGAGGTCCTGCTCGAGGACTCGCGCGAGGACGGCGACGAGACAGAGGCGACGGCGGAACCCGCGGAAACAGCGGGAATTCACGGCGAAAACCCGAAGCCCGCCCACCTCTCGCTGCCGCTGCATTCGCAGGGAGGCGGGCCGACCGGCTCGGGAGAGCGTTGGTCCAAGCGCCAGGTGCGCTCGAAGCCCCTTCGCCAGCTGGTCGGCAGGACCGCGGGCGACCTGATCGTGTCGATTCCCATCGGGGAAGACGGCTCGAACAGCCTGTCCGAGGCCGCCCCGGGCACGATTCTTCCTGTTCAGATTGTGTCGGCTGCCGCGCTCATCCTTCAGGGACGGGCGGTAAAAACCGCCGCTGCGACCTCTCAGGCCCCTCTGCCGGCCTGATGGACCTGATCGGGGCAATCGGCCTTTGAGGGCTTTCACGATCTTGACAGTGGATTGCTTGACAGGGGTGTTTCCTGATCTATCTTCGCGCTTGAGGGTAGGACGAGCGGTAAGGGCCGCTCATCCTGAGGGAGAGTGCAGTGCTTATCCTCGACGAGCACGCATAAGGATTAGGGAGTTTTTCAAATGAAGACTGGAATTGTTGCGGCCGTTGCAGGCCTCGCTGTGTCCTCCATGGCCTCGGCCGCTTTCACGGGCTACCAGGTCACCTCGACGAACGTCACCAACAGCGGTCAGAACCTCACGGTCTACACGCTGTGGGCGGGCTTCAATGGCCCGACCGACACCGTCCTCAACGCCTTCAACCTCGCTGCGGTTGGTGGCTCGAGCCTCGGTGGCTTCTGGCACAAGGATCTCGCTGACTCCAGCGCTCCTGGCACCCTCTCGCAGACCGTCGGCACCTGGAACCCGACCCAGACGGGTTCGGCGACCGGCAACCGTCCGTTCGACTCCTACCTGACCATCGGCAACCAGGCCGTCAACACCAACTCGACGAACGCTGACCCCTCGTGGCCGGCCCCCGCGTCGTGGAACCGCGTTGACCTCCCGAACAACGGCGTCATCGGCTGGTTCAACTCGAACCCGCCGAACCTCCAGGGCCGCGTTGGCGTCGGCGCCAACACCGCGACCCAGGTCCGCCTCGGCCAGTTCGTCCTCTCGCAGAACGACTCGGCTGGCCGCACCTACTCGCTCACCATCGGCTTCAACGATGGCGTGCCGGGCACCGCGGTTCAGTTCGGCAACGGCACCTTCAGCCTCCCGGCTCCGGGCGCCCTCGCTCTCCTCGGCCTCGCGGGTCTCGCCGGCCGTCGCCGCCGCTGATCCTTCAGCGAGCGCAAGATTGCACTCTTCATCCCGCCCGCGGCAAACACCGCGGGCGGGATTGTTTTTGCCTCCTGGTTCGGCGGCTTCGGCCTGCTGCCGGGGTTTGCCGCACAGCTGCCACCGACACCCGTGCCGCGCCGCAAATCGTCAGCCGGCGTGCCCCAGTTGGGTCCGCTAGTCACTCTTCCCTACAGAATTCAGGGATTTGCCGACCGGAGCGCTTGACTGTCTTGGAAACGGGGGCAAGTTGATTGTGTTCCAAGTGCCGCTGGAGGGCGGCACGACGAACCCATCACCGCGCCATGCGCGGCCGCAGATGGGAACATCGCAGGGAAATAGGGACCGCTGTTGCAGGCGGGCTCGGCCTAGCCGACGCTCGACTCCAGTCGCGGTTGATCCCGGTTCCTCGGTCTTCTTCCTCGTTCCAGGATTGAAGACCTCCCCGTGTGTGTGTTCCCGTTTGTCCCTGTCCCAATATCTAGGAGAGAGAATCATGAAGCTGATGGCTTTCGCCCTCACCGCCGCCGTTGCGAGCTCTGCGTCCGCGGCCTTCGTCGAGTACTACACCGTCAAGACCCAGACCTCGAACTCGGGTGTCAACCTCGATGTGTACGTCCTCTACGCGCGCTTCAACGGCGCGACCGACACCGTCCTCAACGCGTTCAACTTCAACCGCGTCGACGGCACTGACACCAACCTGTTCTATCACAAGGACCTGTCGACCGGCACGACGGCTCCGTATCCGCTGACCAAGTCCGCGGGTACCTGGAACCCGAGCCAGACCGGTTCCGCCACCGCGAACCGTCCGTTCGACTCGTACCTCGTCATCGGTGGTCTCCCCACCGCCACGAACTCGACCAACGCTGACCCCTCGTGGCCGGCCGCCGGTGGTTCGTGGAACCGCCCCGACGTTCCGAACGGCGTCAACGCTGGCTGGTTCAACTCGAATCCCCCGAACCTCCAGGGCCGCGTCGGTCAGCCGGGCAACCTCGCTGACTCCGTCCGCCTCGGCCAGTTCGTGGTCGACCGTGACGCCAACGGCGGCACCTGGAACCTCCGCATCGGCTTCAACAGCGGCGTCCCTGGCGCTCCTGTCCAGTTCGCCGAGACGACCTTCAACCTCCCGGCTCCGGGCGCCGTTGCGCTCCTCGGTCTCGCCGGCCTCGTTGGTCGTCGCCGTCGCTGATCCGGTCGCCCTCAAGGCAAACCACAGCTTCCTTCACCCGCCGCGGCAACCCCGCGGCGGGTGACTTTTTGGTTGCGGTCGCGCTATCTCGCATCCGCCATCCGCGAAAGGGCGACTCCGACCTTGGTCCCTTAACGGTTTTGCCGCCCGCGCAGGATTGGTCCTCTTGAAAACGGGAACACTCTGCTCGTCCGAGCCGAACTTGAGAGTATCTTTGTTTGACCGCCTTCCCGGGCCAGAAGGCGATCGGGTCCCGATTGACTGATCATCGTTTCCAGAGCAGGAGAACATCGTGAAGACAAGTCTGACTCTCGGCGGATTGCTCCTCGGCGGCGTTGCCGTCTTCCTCGGCCAGTTCAACGCCACGGCGATTCCCGGTGAAGGCGACGGCGGCGTTGCAAACGCCGGCCCCGATGTCATCGTCGGCGCGATCCCGGATGTGGCGCGCTACACGCCTGGAACCTACAACAGCGTGCAGTATGCGTCGTACGCGTTCGGCTCGACCAGCTGCAACATCGGTACGCAGCAGCTGCAGTGGATTCCGAACCCGAATTCAAACCACCCCGTCATCCCGCAGAACATGTTCCGCATCAAGAACGGCGTGATCGAGCAGATCGGCATGTCGTATGTGAAGCACGGCTTCTGCGCGCTTCAGCAGAATCTCTGCGGTACCTGCCAGCCGGCCGGCAGCGGTTGCCCGACCGTGCTCGGAATCGGCTGCTCCGATCCGTACACCGCCAGCCTCAACGGCGACCAGGGTGACCTGAAGAGCCGCGGCCCGATCAACCCGGCGACGGGCGTGTTCAGCGGCACCTACGCCGATCCCACTCCGCCGTCCGCACTGCCCGCCTCGCTGCGCGAGCGCGTCGCGGTGAAGCGCAACGACCTCGACCCCGCCCAGAACCAGGGCGCGACCTTCGTCGCCGAGTGTCAGTACATCCACCCGCAGGATGCCGCCGCGAACAACGATGACAACAACGCGTCGTACCGCCTCGTGACGGTCGGATCGACCTGGTCGACCTCGCTCGGCTACCCGCTCACGCTGTCGGGCCCGACGGTGCAGCAGCAGCCCGCGATCTACGCGTGGAAGCAGATCCACAGCGATGTCGGCATCAAGCCGATCGACATTCAGGGCGACGGCCGCATGCTCGTCGGCTACCGCGCCATCAACAACAACGACGGCACCTGGCGCTACGAGTACGCGATCCAGAACCTCAACTCCGACCGCGCCGCGGGCAGCTTCTCCGTTCCGATTCCGCCGGGCGTGACGGTGACCAACATCGGGTTCAGCGCGCCGGCCTACATGAACGGCGAGAACATCTCGAACGCGCCGTGGACCGCGACCGTCGCCAACGGCATGATCACCTGGACCTGCGAACCGAACACGCAGGCCAACGCGAACGCCGTGCGCTGGTCGACGCTCTACAACTTCCGCTTCACCGCGAATGTCGCTCCTGCGACCAATGTCGCCGATGTGACCGTCGGCCTGTGGAAGGCCCCGACCGCGGGCAGCCCGGCGGCCTCCGTGGCGGCTGCGGCGATCGTCCCGAGCGCTCCTGCGATCCCGGGCGATCTCAACGGCGATGGCACGGTCAACTCCAACGACCTGGCCGTGCTGCTGAACGGCTGGGGAACCACGGCGGGCGACCTGAACGCCGACGGCACGACCGACGCCACCGACATGGCGATCCTGCTCGGCAACTGGAACTGATTCGATCTTCCGACGGCGAGCCGTTCAGCCGTCGGGAGTCTGCTTGAACCTCGCGGGGGCGAGGACCCAACGGTCTTCGCCCCCGATTGATTTTGTGGAGTGATCGCTGCCGCGCCGAAGCGGCGATCGCGCGTCCGACCAAGACCGCTGGGGATTCGGACGCGAACGCCGAATTGAGCGCTGCAGCGCAGAACCCGCTTCGGGCGCCTTGCGAACCATGGCGAACGAAGGTGTGGACGAAAGAACAAAAAGGATTCCACGATGAAGACCCGAACCCGCTCGTTGGTGACCGAACTCTGCCTTGGCGTGGCGCTCAGCCTTGTCGTTGCCACCCAGTCGCTTGGCCACGACGGCTGCAAGAACCCTGAGCACGCGCACCCCGCGGGCCTTGCGTCGGCGGAAGCGAAGGTCGCCGCCCCGGTCGTCGCGGCCGAGACCTTGGCCAAGCCTCCGGTGAAGGCGCAGGCCGCCGCGCGCAAGGGCGGCACGACCGCCCAGAGGTCGTCGCTCGCGCAGGGCGCGGTCCCGGCGCAGAAGGCCGCCGACCCTGTTCTCGCGATCCCGGGGATCAATGTCTTCAGCCTCGCCGCCATCGCGGTGCCCACCGGCATCCCGGAGGAGGTCGAGGTCCAGGTCCCGTTCGAGGGCCGGCTCGAGACCGTGCGGCTCTTCCGCACTTCGCTGCGCAGCACCGGCTTCAAGGTCTTCGTCGACTACGGCGGGGGCAAGCTGGTCGAGGAGGCGGCGCCGCCGCACCGCACCTACCGCGGCTCGATGCTGTCGAACGGCACGACCGTCACCGCATCGATCATCGACGGCAAGCTCTGGGCGATGATCCCGACCGAGACCGACACCATCTGGGTGCAGCCGAGTTCCGACTTCTTCGCGGGCCGTGCCGCCAACGAGCATGTCGTCTACCGCCGTTCCGATCTCATTCCGATGGGCGGGCGCTGCGGCGTCGACGAGGCGGGCCTCGGGCTTCCCGAGTGGATGAACGGCAATCCGAACGACCCTGCGGAGTCGAACGGCGCCGTCGTCGGCGGAAACTCGTCGGGCATGCCGAACGGCGACAGTGGCGCGGGCGACGGCGGCGTTGCGGGAACCTCGCCCTTCCTCACCAAGATCGCCTTCGACGCGGACTTCGAGTTCTATCAGAAGAACGGCTCGAATGTCACCAGCACGATCAACGACATCGAGACGGTCATGAACAACGTGACCTTCGTCTACGACCGCGATGTGAACATCAGCTACGAGTATTCCGCGATCGTCGTCCGTGCGACTGCCGCGGATCCCTACACGACGAGCGTGATGACCGATCTTCTCTGCGAGTTCCGCACGAAGTGGAACACGCTTCCCGAGTCGGAGATCTTCCGCGATGTCGCGCAGCTGTTCACCGGCAAGACGATCCAGGGCAGCGTGATCGGCCTCGCGTGGCTCGGCGTGGTCTGCAACCAGCAGGGCAACGACTGCTCCGGCTTCGGAAACCTCGCGTATTCCTCGGTCGAAAGCCGCTTCACGACGATCTCCGACTTCCGCACCGCGCTCACGGCGCATGAGCTCGGGCACAACTGGCAGGCGCAGCACTGCGACTCGACCAATCCGTGCAACATCATGTGCTCGATCATCAACAGCTGCCAGGGCACGACGGGCGTCAACCTGAAGTTCAGCCCGACCGAGCAGGCGCAGATCACCAGCTACCGCAACGCCGTCTCCTGCGATGTGGCGCTGCCGCCGGCGCTCGCGATCCCGTTCAGCGAGAACTTCGAGACCAACTCGGTCAACGCCAACAACTGGGTGTTCAACAAGGGCGGCGCCATCTCGACCGCCGCGCAGAACGAGCCGAGCCCGACGCGTTCGCTCAATCTCAACAGCTCGAGCGCCAACGAGTACGGAGACGACCAGATCCGGTCGAACTTCATGCTGCTCGGCGGCCAGTCGACGGCGACGGTGTCCTACTTCGTGCAGCGCACGGGCGTGGAGTCCGGCAAGCAGCTGGTGGTGGAGTACTTCAACAACCTGCTCAAGTGGCAGGCGCTGAACACGATCACCTCGGACGGCATCAACCAGACCACCTTCACCCAGTTCTCGAACACCGTTCCCGCGAACGGACTGCACAACAAGTTCCGGCTGCGCTTCCGCACGCTCGGCGACCAGACCGACGACAACTGGTACATCGACAACGTGTCGGTCGTCGCGGTGGTGCTGCCTGCGAACGACGAGTGCTCGAACGCCACCCCGATCGGCACCGGCTCGTTCGCCTTCAACAACACGACGGCGACCAACAGCGCCACCGCGCTGCCGGCGTCGTGCGACGGCGGCGTGGGAACCACGATGCAGAAGGACATCTGGTACCTGTTCACGGCTCCCTGCACGGGCAACGCCAAGGCGTCGACCTGCGGAACGACCTCGTTCGACTCGCGTCTCGCGGTCTACAACACCGCCTGCCCGCCGGCCGGATCGATCGTCGGCTGCAACAACAACGACCCGAACTGCACGAACGGCGCCGCGAGCGTCACCTTCGCGGTCAGCGCGGGCTCGTCGTACTACATCCGCGTCGGCGCGAACACGACCGGCGGCGCCGGAACGCTGGTGATGACCTGCACCGAGGTCATCCCCTGCCCGGCCGACCTCAGCGGCGACGGCGCGGTGAGCGGCGAGGATCTTGCCGCCCTCCTCGGCGCGTGGGGTTCGCCGAACGGCGACATCAACGGCGACAACCAGACCGATGCGAACGATCTGGCGGTCCTGCTCGGCGCGTGGGGCGACTGCCCGTAAGTCTCCGCTCCCGATCATCCGTATCGACCTCGCGAGGGTGCGGCTCCACGGGCCGCACCCTCGCGCTATAAACCGCTCTGATGCAGACCGACCCCATCGATCCGGCGCCGCCGTCCGCTCCTTCGAAAGGGGCGAAGCCGCGCATGAGCTCGCTTGCGCGAGCGTCTGCGATCGTGGGCGGGCTGTCGATGGCGATCTGCTGTTTCGGAGCGCTGAGCGGGCCGATCGCCGTCCTGCTCGGGATGATCTCGCTCGATCGCATCCGGGCCTCGAACGGCACGCTGCGCGGTCGCGGAGTGGCGTGGGCGGGGATCGTGACAGGCGTGATGGGCGTCTGCCTCTCGCTCGCGTTCCAGTGGGGCGTGACGGGCATCCAGAAGTCGCTCAGCGATCAGATGGACGCGGCGGTGCGCACGACCTTCGCGGCGGTCGACGATGCTGGACAGGGAGAGGCTCTGGGGAAGTGGCTTCCGCTGAAGGGCCCGACAGGCGCGGGCGAGCAGATCGGAAGCTTCGCGCGCGCCGCGAAGGAGCGCTACGGGAGCTTCACCGACTTCTCCGTCACTTCCGAGCTCCAGAAGCCCGACTTCATGAGCGGCGTTCACATGATCGAACTCGCCGTGGACTTCGAGTTCGCCGATGCGAGCCCGCGCGGGATCATCATCGCGAAACTCGTCCCGTCTTCGAGCCAGTGGATGCCGGTGCTGCTGCTCGATTCGATCCGGATCGAGGATGCGGAGCGCGGCGCGCTGACGCTCGGCGGACGACCCCCGGCCGCGCCGGAGCCCGTGCCCGCAGGAAGCCAACCGGGAGGAGCATCATGAGCGGTGAGGTCATGAACGGTGACACCATGAACGGAGACGCTGCAACCCGCGAGCATGCGCGATGCACGCTCCAGCCGCCCGATGTCCGAGGCGCGCGGGTCACCGTCATGGGACTTGGCCAGTTCGGTGGCGGCGAGGGTGTCACCCGCTACCTCGTCTCGCGGGGCGCCACCGTGCTGCTGACCGACCGCGAGCCGGCGGAGAAGCTCGCGAAGCCGCTCGCCGCGATCGCGGATCTGGTGCAGTCGGGCAAGGTCCAGCTCGCGCTCGGCGGGCACATCGAGCGCGATCTCGCCCATGCCGATCTCGTGGTGGCGAACCCGGCCGTGCCGAAGCCGTGGGAGAACCCGTACCTCAAGGCCGCGCGCGACGCACGCGTACCGATCCACACCGAGATCGGACTCGCGATCGCGGAACTCTGTGCGCGCGGCGTGACGAACTTCATCGGCGTGACCGGCAGCGCCGGCAAGAGCACGACGAGCGCCATGCTGCATGCGGCGCTCGACGACCGCGAGACCGCCGGCGGTCGACGCGCGCACCTCGGCGGCAACATCGGGGGATCGCTGCTTGGCTCGCTCGACGCGGTCCGCGCCGACGACTTCGTCGTGCTCGAGCTTTCGAGCGCGATGCTCTGGTGGCTGGGCGAGACGATCCGCTGGTCGCCGCGCGTCGCGGTGTTCACGAACCTGCTCGAGAACCACCTCGATTGGCACGGCGACTTCCCCGCGTACTCGCAGGCGAAGGCGATGCTGCGCGCGTTCGCGCCGCGCGACGCGTGGTTCGTGTCGGCCTTCGCGGGCTCCGCGGCCGCCTCGCGCGCCGCCTCGCTTGGCGCCGAGCCGTGGTGGGACCGCCCGTCGCCCGATGCGTGCCCGCTGCCATCGGCCGACGAGATGCGGCCGAGCGTGCCGGGCGTGCACAACCGGGCGAACGCGCGGCTTGCGCTCGCAGCAGCCGCCGCGTCGTACCGGGCGGCGGGCCTCGACCCGGCCGCGCATCTTGCGGAACTGCGCGCGCGCATCGAGCGCTTCCCCGGGCTTGCGCATCGCCTCGCGTTCGTCTGCGAGACGAAGGGCGTGCGCTACTACAACGACTCGAAGTCGACCACCGTCGAGGCGACCATGCTGGCGATCGGCGCGTTCGACGACCCGTCGCGCATCCGGCTGATCGCAGGCGGCTACGACAAGGGCGCCGACCTGTCGCCCATCCGCGCGCTCGGCGAGTCGCTTGCGGGGGTGTACGCGATCGGCAAGACGGCGCCGGCGATCGCGGGCAGCGCGCGCAGCGTCGCCTGCGGCACGCTCGACGAGGCGATGCAGCGCATCCTGCGCGATGCGCGCGCGGGCGACATCGTGCTGCTTTCGCCCGGCTGCGCGAGCTGGGATCAGTTCACGAACTACGAGGAGCGCGGCGAACGATTCGCGCGCCTGGCGCAGGGCGCCATCGCCCAGCCGTAGCGCGGCTCAGTCGTAGAAGCGCGTTTCCGGCGGAAGTTCGCCGCCCTGCGGAGTCCACCACGCCGGGCGGCCCTTGACGCCGTCGATGCGGTAGTCGAACTCAGCGGGTGCCTCGCGCGCCTCCGGAGCAGGACGCAAGTCGTACACGATGCGTCGCGAACCCTGCGGCGGGCAGGTGAGCTGGTTGGTGAGCCGTCCGGTCGCGGTGCCCGCGTCCATGATGGCGTAGACCATGCGGTCGGGGCGCTGCACGGGGTCGTCGCCCTTGCCCTCGAGGAAGTTCAGCGTGAGCTGCTTCCCGACGGGGATCTCCATCTTGAAGAAGGGCTCCTCGGTGCGCGTGTCGATGAGCGTGATGGTGACGGGGTTCATCTCGCTCGAGACATAGGTGTAGCCGTTGCCCGTGTACGGGTAGATCGCGCCACGCGGGCCGTAGCAGCCAGCGAGCGCGGAGAGGGCGACGACGAGCGAGAGGGCTTTGATCCGTGTCATGGGGTTCTTCTTCTTGAAGTCGGGTCGGGCAGCCGATGCCGCAAGGGGCCGAACCGCCCGGTTCGACGGTGTGGTATCGGCCGAGAAGCGGGTCGTGCTTCGGGATTTCACGCCCACGGCGGCGTCTCTTTTGGTCAGAATGCAGCCCAACGCATGTCCGAACCCGCCCGAACACCCCCGCTCCCAGACCTCCGGGTCGGCCACGGCTACGACCTTCACCGCTTGGAGGCCCAGCCCCCGGCAGGCCGCGGACGACCGTTCGTGCTGGCGGGGATCCGATTCGACCACCCGGTCGGACCCGTCGGGCACTCTGATGGCGATGCCGTCTTCCACGCGGTGTTCGACGCCTTGATGGGCGCGCTGGGCCTTCCAGATATCGGACAGGCCTTCCCCGACACGGCGCCCGAGTGGGAGGGCCGCGATTCCGCGTACTTCATGGAGGAGGCGCGGGTCCGGGTGGAGCGGGCGGGATTCGCGGTCGTGAACCTCGACATCACCGTGATCTGCGAGCGGCCCAAGCTCTCGCCGCGCAAGGCCGAGATGACTGCGAACATCGCGCGCCTGCTCGCGATCGACCCTGCGCGGGTCAATCTCAAGGGAAAGACCCACGAGAAGGTCGATGCCGTGGGCGAGGGGCGTGCGGTCGAAGTCCATGTCGTGAGTCTGCTGGCGCGCGTGCGCTAGAGCCTGCTTGCGCGCGTGTGTTGAAGGATCGGGACGGCTGCCGCTCCTGCTACTCTCTGTCTTCTGCGTATTCCACGGCTGGCGAAACGGCCGTTTCCTCGAGGAGTGTCCATGCGAGCGATCGTCACAGGCCAGATCGGCGTCGACAAGAAGCCCTATCTCAAGGCGGTCAAGGACGCCGCCGAACTCCGTGGCGAGCCCATCGAGCTGTTTCACCTCGGGGACATGATGTACCGCGAGGCGCCCGATGTCCGCCCGGGACGGATCCTCGATCTGCCGATCTCGCGCCTGGCGACCCTGCGCCGCGCGGCCTTCAAGGATGTGATCGGGGCGACCCTGCCGGCGCGCGAGCACCGCAATGTGGTCGTGAACACCCACGCGACCTTCCGCTGGCGCCACGGGCTGTTCGCGGCGTTCGACTTCGACCAGATCGCGAAGTTCGAGCCGAACATGTTCATCTGCCTCGTCGACAATGTCGAGGTCGTGCACCAGCGGCTGCACGCCGAACATGAGATCGACGCGACGCTCAAGGACTGCATGGTGTGGCGCGAGGAGGAGATCCTCGCGACCGAACTGCTCGCGCAGTCGATGGGCTGCTCGAACAACTTCTACATCCTCTCGCGCGGACGCCTCCAGGACACCGTCGAGACCGCGACGCGGCTCGTCACGCAGCCGGAGATGCGCAAGGTCTACCCGAGCTTCCCGATGAGCCATGTCGTCGACATGCCCGATGTGCTCGCGGAGATCGACCACTTCCGCGCCGAGCTTGCGAAGCACTTCATCACCTTCGATCCGGGCGATGTCGACGAGAAGCTGCTGCTCGACCGCGCGCTCGCCGCCGCGCGCGAAGGCAAGGACTGGATCGAGACCGAGGCGCACAGCTTCGGCGGCCGCGCGGGCCGCAACCTGCGCGTGTCGGTGCGCGAGGTGCTCGACATCGCGGGCGACATCGACGGCCAGATCTACATGCGCGACTTCAAGCTGATCGACCAGAGCGACATGATCGTGTCGCTCGTGCCCGAGCTTCCGAACGGGACGCCGGGCCTGTCGAGCGGCGTCGAGCGCGAACTCCAGCATGCGTGGGAACACACGAAGGAGGTCTATGTCGTGTGGAAGCCGCGCAAGGCGCCGAGCCCGTTCATCACCGAGACGGCGACCAAGATCTTCCGTTCGGTCGACGAGGCGCTCGCGCACTTCGAGTCGAAGGGGATGTTCCACCCCGGCAACCTGTTCAGCCGCTGAGCGCCGCGCAGCCGGCGCTGCGCCTCGACGGTCGTTCCAACCATGCCGCGCTACCGCCTGACCATCGCCTACGACGGCACCGACTTCCACGGTTGGCAGCGGCAGGAACCCACCGACGCGCCGCCTCTGCGCACCGTGCAGGGCGTCGTCCAGGAGGCGGTCGCGGAGCTGATCGGCGCGCGCGTCGATGTGGTGGGCGCGAGCCGCACCGATTCGGGCGTGCATGCGGTCGGGCAGGTCGCCGCCTTCACGGCCGATGTCCGCGTGCCGATCGCTCGCCTCGCGGCCGCGATCACCGCGCGGCTTCCTCGCGATGTGCAGGTTCTGTCGGCCGAGGAGACGCACGCGGACTTCAATCCGATCGGAGACGCGCGCAGCAAGTGCTACCGCTACTCGATCGAGCACACGAGCCATCCGCACCATCCCCGGCCGCTCTTCGACCGGAACCTCGTGTTCGCCACGCCGTACGCGCTCGACGCTGCGAAGATGAGGCGCGCGGCGGGCCACCTCGTCGGGACCTACGACTGCGTGGCGTTCGCGCAGATCAACCACGGCCGCTCGACGACCGTCCGCACGATCTACGACTGCGCGGTGCATGAGCGGGCGGGCCGACGCATCGAGATCGAGATCGCGGGAAGCGGATTCCTCTACAACATGGTGCGGATCGTGGCGGGAACGCTGCTCGAGGTCGGCCGGGGGCGGATAGAGCCCGAGGAGATCCCTGCGATCATCGCGTCGAAGGACCGGCGCCGCGCGGGGCCGACCCTGCCGCCGCACGGCTTGTGCCTGCGCTGGATCTGGTACGGAACCCCGGTGGCGCCCCCTGCGGAGGATCGTGCATGCGACGCACCGTGAAGACCGTGATCGCCCTCCCGCTTGTCGCGCTTGCGGCGCTGCTCGGCCCGACCGTCGCCACGCATGCGCAGACGCTCGACCTCGATGGCGTGCGCGCCGGGCCTGCGATTCCCGCCGAGAACGCTGCGGTCGAGCTCCTGCGCGCGCTCGACGCCGAGAAGCGCGAACTCGACATCCAGGCCGCCCGGCTTGCCGGCGAGGCCAAGCTGAGTGCGGAGGCGAAGGCGAAGATGCGCCAGATCGCCATGCTCCTGCTGCAGCAGGGTTCCAACCGACCTTGGGGCCAGAGCGCGGGTGCTGTCTTCGGGCTGCGGATCGCCAACGCGCTGTCGCGGCTTGACCGCACGATCGAGGCCGCATGCGCCGGGAAGCGCGCGATCGACGACGCGGCCCTGCCGCCAAGCGACGCTCGCGCAGCAACCGCCGCGCTGCGCGCGCTGGTCTCGACGCCGCTCGACGACCTGCGGGGCGCGATCGCATCGAGCGGCTCGGCGCCCGCCCCGGTGTCGCGCGCGCTGGCGCGTACGCTCGCTCCGCTTGCGACCGTGCTGCGGTTGACGGAAGGAACCGAGTTCGGCGATCCGTGGCCGGTGGTCGTGAAGCCAGACGCGGGGTCGGACGGCACGGGTGCGACGAAGCGCGGGCCCGCTGCAGCCGATGCGGCATCGATCGCGGCGAAGGTCGAACGCATGGAAGCAGGCGCGGCGAAGGACGCGCTCCGCGCGATCTTGGCGGCGGCGACCGCGACCGCGATCGCGGACGACACGCTTCTTCGAGCGCTCGCGACCGCCTGCGACGCGAAGGCGTGGACCGCTTCGGTGCGCGCCGCGTCGAAGGTTCCCGCCGTCGAACCCGCGGCGCTCGACGCGTTGGACCGCCGTGTCTCGGGCGCGCTCGAGCGCCTCGCGGCGGCCGTCGCCGCGACGCCCTCCGCAAGCGCCGAGGTCGATGCGGTCGTTGCGCAGCTCGATGCACTCGCATCCGCGATCGGCGCGTCGCGCGCCATGCTTGCGATGCGCGACCGTCCGTGGGTGAACGACGCCGCCAGAGAGGCGCTCGCCGAGGCGTGCGCAGCGCTTTGCGCCGCGGAGCTCCCCGATGCGTCCGCCGAGCGCGGCCGCGCGCGTGCAGCCGCTCGCATCGTCGAGGCGTGCGAAGCGGCCGAACTCCTGACCAAGGCCGAGTCGGGCGAGGCGCCTCGCGACCTCAAGGAAGTGGTCCGCATGCTCGACCGCGACGCGCGCACCAGCGTCCGGGCGCTGCCCGACGCGTTCGTCGCGATGGCACGCGACCCCTCGCGCGCCGCGGACCCAGCGGCGTTGTCGAGCCTTGTGCGGGTGACGACGCTCGCGGCCGATCGCGAGCGGATCGTCGCGCTCCAGGACCTCATCGACCGGGTCGGCGGCGTGCAGCCCAAGGCGGGACGCAACTTCGCGACTGTCGCGAAGCGGCTCTCGAAGATGCTGCTCGACCCGATCAAGCGTTCCGACGCGCAGACCGCCTTCGCCACGATCGAGGCCCAGGCGCAGGTCGCGCTTCCCCTTCCGTTCGAGGACGAACTCAACCGGGCGAGCGCGAAGGCCGAGGCGCTGACAGGCGGCAACGCCCGGCGGGTGCTCGAGGTGGCCGCGGCGGTGCGCGTGGCGTGGGCCGAGTCGCTCGGAGGCGGAAACTTCGGCGGACCCGCCGCGCAGAGGCTCGACCTCGTGGCGAGATACTGCGCCGCGCTGCGCGATGTCGCGCAGGTGTCTGCTCCGATCACCCGCGAAGAGGGCGATCGGCTCGCGACCTGGGGCGGCTGGGCCGCGCGGCGCGCACTTCTTGCCCCGGCGGCGGTCGATCTCGACGCGCGCGCGATCCTCGCGTCGCGTTCGCTCGTTGCGACGGGTCCGACAGGCGACACCGCGGCGTTCACCCGCGACCTCCTCACGCTCGAGAGCGAGCTGCCGATCGTGCGGCTCGCGGCTCGGCTCGAGCGGCTGCTCGGCCCAAGCCTGCAATCGGACCCCGATTCGACCGCGGCGATGCTTGCGCCCATCCTCAAGGCCCCCGCGCCCGATGCTGCGCTCGCACGGGAGTGGGAACGCCTGCTGACCCTGAACCGGGCGCTTCTCGAGGCCGAGTTTGCGCGCCGAACGGGCAACCTCGCGTATCGCACCGCGCTGGGCGAGTACATCGCCACCCTCGCCGGCGACATCGAGACCGCAGCGTTCGGCGCCCGGCCGGCCATCGGCGCCGTCGCGGGATTCGACGGCATGCCCGTCGAGGACGAGAAGGATCGGCCGCGTCGGTCGAACGACAGATCGCGATCGCGGTGACGGCCCGGCCTCCGTACCATCCCCGCATGAAGATCGTCGTCGTCGCACCCCATCCGGATGATGCCGAACTCGGCATGGGCGGCAGCATCGCGCGCCTCGTGGCGGAAGGTCATGAGGTGGTCATCGTCGACATGACCGACGGCGAGCCCACGCCCGCCGGCACGCCGGAGAAGCGCCGGGCTGAAGCGCGCGAGGCGGACCGCATCCTCGGGACGCGTCGGATCAATCTCGGCCTGACGAACCGCAGGCTCGAGCACACCATCGCCGCCCGTCATGCGCTCGCAGCGGTGCTGCGGCTCGAGCGATGCGAGATCCTGTTCGCCCCGCACCCGGAGGACACGCATCCGGACCACCTCGCGGCCACGCGCATCGCAGAGGACGCGCGCTTCGACGCGAAGCTCACGAAGTGCGACATCCCCGGCGAACCGATCCATCCCCGCAAGCTGGTCTACTACTACTGCACCCACTTGCGGAGCATGCCCGACCCGACCTTCGGCCTCGACATCTCCGCCTATCGGGCGCGAAAGCGCGAATCGATCCTCGCGTACCGCTCGCAGGTGCTCGATCACCCGCCGAACCTCGGCCTCCCCGACCTCGTCGATGTACGGGACCGCTTCGTCGGCACGCGCCTCGGCGTCGAGGCGGCGGAGCCGTTCTGGTGCCGCGAACTTCCCGGGCTTCGGACGCTGGACGCCTTGGTGTGACCTCGGGCCCTCGACGCTGATAGAGTGACCGCTCCCATGGACGACCTCCTGGCACAGATCCCCAGCCTGCTCATCCAAGCGTCCGACATCGCGGTCGGACCCGGCCCGGCGCTTCCGCCTGCCGAGCAGGCGAGCCCCTGGCTCGCGTGGATCAGCGACTACGGCGCGTGGTTCATCTTCATCGCCTTCATCGTGTGCGGCGTCGGCCTCCATGTGTCCGAGGACTTCCTGTTGATCCCGGCAGGCGTCGCGATCTACGAAGGCCACATGACCTGGACCGAGACGATCCTCGCGGCCTACTTCGGCCTCGTGATCGGCGACACCATGTGGATCTGGGTGTGCCGCAACTACGGCACTCGGCTGATCCACAGCAAGCGCTTCCTGCGGATGATGCATCCTCGGAAGCTGCTCGAGGCCAAGCACGCGATGTCCGAGCGCGGGGTGATCGTGCTGATCCTCGCCCGCTTCATTCCGGGAACGCGCACGGCCGTGCTCACCATGACCGGACTTCTCCACATGCCGTGGTGGAAGTTCCTCGCCGTCGAATTGACGACCGTCGCGGTGACCGTTCCCGTGCAGATCGGCATCGGTTACCTCGGCAAGGCGGGGTACGACAAGGCGAAGGACCTCGGTGGCCTGCTGACCTTTGGTCTGGCGGGCATCGCGCTGACGGTCGCCTTCATCATCGGCTACCGCTGGTACAAGCAGGCGAAGGCCCGCAAGGGACCGCGCAAGCGCGCGCCCGTGGCGTGGCTGCGCACCTTCGGCCGTGGCGCGCATCGGCACGGCGCGCCCAGCGCGCACTGAGTCCCGGCGGCATGCGACATCCATGCCGAGACGCCGTGCGCGTCGGACCGGATCCCGTGGGATGGACGGCTGTGGCTACATGGCGGCATCCCTCCTCGGCCGCGGCAGCAGCGCATCGCGCCCGACGACCTTGCGCGGACGGGCTCCTGGACCGACCTCGCCGTCGAGGTCGTCGAGTTCGTCGCCGTCGACATCGAACGGACCCTCGAGCCCATCGGGCATGTCGGCGCGGCACGGCGTCAGGTCGATGAACTCGGACATGTCGCGTGACGGCGGCACATCGCGGATCTCCTCTTCAAGGATGCGGCTGCAGAGGATGCGCAGGAGCGCGCGGTCGTCGAGGTGGTCGGTGCCCGTCAGATAGATCCCGAGATGCGCGAGGCCGTAGATCACGCGCCACAGGGCGCCGGCCGCGTCGCGGTCGGAGAGGGAGATAGTGCCCGGCGGCGGGCACTCGACACCGATCTCCGCAAGCTGCCTGCGATTCGTGGAGTGCGGCGCGTGCTCGGAATCGTGGAGGATGGCGGCGATGATGCGTTCGGCGGGCCGACCGGCCTTCTTCGCTTCCGCCACCAGCTTTGCGATCCGATCCTCGCGTGCAGCCCGCTTGCGTGCGAACACCGCCTGCACGGCGTCGGCCGCGAGCGACGGCCGATGTGCATCGAGCGCGGGCGCGCCGTCCGGGACCACGAACATCGGCGGTGCGAGCGCTGCGTCGCCCTCGGGAGCGGCGGCAGCGCCCTTCGGCGAGGCCTTGTCGCCCTTCGGCGAGGTCGTATCGCCCTTCGGCGAGGCAACCTTGCCCACCTTCTTGCTTGCGCCCGACTTCTTTCCACCGCCTCGACCCGACGAAGAACCCTCGCCCGCACCGGACCAGTCCAGACACGCGATCATCGCGCACCTCGCTTCCCTGAGACTCAAGATGTGATCTGCGCCGCCCGGTGCGCCCACGGCGCGTCAACCAAGCGACGGCGCGAGACTACAGCCCGAAATCGGGCGTCTCCGAAGTTCCGTAGTTTTTACGGAGAGATTTCCGCACGGTGCTTCGCGAAGTGGTTCGCGCTCCACCAGCGCGCGCCGTCGGGCATCTCGACGACATCGCCAGGCAGAAGCGTGCGCCACTGGTGCGGGTTCGCATCCTCGCCCTCGATCCAGAATTCGCGGATCACGCCTTCAGCGCGGAATCGGCCGCCGCCGAGCGGCACAAGCGCGGGCGTCGGCAACGCAACCACCGCGTCGTCGCCAAGGAACCACGCCGCACGCGCGCGCGCCGGCTCACCTTCGAGCGACGCGACGAGAAGCTCGCGCGTCGGATCGACTCCATCGAGGATCGAGGCGGGGACACGCGCGCGGAGCGTCGCGGCCGCGAGTCCGGCCTCGGCGAACGGCACGAGCTCGGCCTCGGCCACCGCACGGACCTCGCCCGAGACATCGAGCCGCTCGAGGAGCACGGTGCTCGCCGTCTGCGCGAACGCCCTCGGATCGACGAATGCGCGGTCGTCGGCGAAGACAACCTCGAGCGCGCCACCCTTCCACTGCGCGAAGCCGCCGATCGGCTCGATCGACAGCATCCTCGGCCGACACGCCCACCGCACCGCGTGCCACGCGGGCTTCGCGTGGCCTGCGGCGTCGACAAGCGACCACGAGTGCCCCGCCCACACATCGTTCCACTGCCAGATCAACGCGCCCATCGAGCGCGGCGCACCCGCGCGCAGCCAGCGCATCGCGACATCCATCGCTCGCGCCTGCAGGTGCTGCGCCTGCGCGACATACTCGCGCGCGTCGCGTGCCGGCGCGAAGCGAGCCTCGAGAAACGGCTTGTACTGCGCGTCATCGCCGCCCCACGCCTTCTGGCGGAGCCGCATCGCGCCGACGAGATCGGCGGCGGTCATCCTCGCCGGATCGCGCACGGCATCGAGACACTGCTCGACGACCGTCGGCCAGCACGGCGGCGACTGATGCCCGAACTCGCTCGAGAAGCGCGGCAGTACCTTGCGGTAGCCCTCGATCTTCGCCTCCTGGTCCCAGGTGTGGCGATCGCCGTGGTCGGGATCGTTCGGATGAACCTCCATCGACCCCGAGTACGGGCTCTCGGTCCAGTACGGCGTGCCCGGATCGTGCGCGGCGACCGCGGCGGGCAGCGTCTCGGTCCAGTAGCGCAGGCCCCACGATTGCCCGGGCTTGAGGCGTTCCTTCCAGCCCCAGCTCCACCACGCGAGGATGTCCTCGTTGCCGCCGCACCAGAGCGCGATCGACGGGTGACGCGACAGCCGAGCGACCTGGTGCGCCGCCTCGCGCGCAACGAGCGTCGCGAACGGCTCGTCCTCGGGGTAGGTCGCGCACGCGAACATGAAGTCCTGCCAGACGAGGATCCCGAGTTCGTCGCACGCCTCGTAGAACGCGTCGGGCAGGTAGTTGCCGCCGCCCCACACGCGCACCATGTTGAAGCCGGTGTCGCGGTAGCGGCGCATCTCGCCGATCCAGTCGTGCTCGTGCCGCGTGCCGAGGAGCGGCGGGATCAGGTTCGCGCCGCGCGCGAACAGCGGCGAACCGTTCAGCTTGAACGCGAACCTCCGGCCGATCGAGTCGGCGGCCGTGTCGAGCTCGATGCGCCGCGGCGCAAAGCGCGCGGTCGCGATCGGCTTGAACGCGCCCCGCTCGTCGCGCATGCCCACCATCGCGTTCCACCAGACGCCCGCGTTCAGCGCGCCGTCGCCGGCGCGGTCCCAAGTCGTCCAGGTACGCGTGGGCCGGATCGTGGCGTCGCCGCGCGCGTCGCATTCGACGCGCTGCGTGCCTTCGCGCTCGCGCACGATGCACACGAGCGGCGCGCCCTCGAAGTCTCCCCTCGGCGTCACCCGGACGACGACGCTGCCGTCGTCGTTCCAGCGCTGCGCGACCGAGACTCCCGTGATGCGGACCGCATCCCAGCAGTCGAAGCGCGCGCCGTAGAAGCCGACCCCCGCGACGCGCGGCCCCCAGTCCCAGCCGAATCCGCAGGCGGCGCTGCGCGCGAACGGGAACGGCAGCCAGTCGCCGTTCACGGGACGCTCGCCAAGCTGCGCCTGCCAGCGCAGGAGCTCGGACACCGGAGCCCTGAAGCGCAGCTCGAGCGTTGCGCGTGCGCCGCGCAGCGCGCCCGGTATGCGCGCCTCGAACGGAATGTGCTCGCTCGCGTGCGTGCCAAGCGACACGCCGCCGAGCACGATCTCGCACGGGCCGTCGACCACTTCGATCACGAGCGCGCAGCGCCGTCCGTCGTCGAGCGGCGGCACCTCGATCTCGCGCGCGAAGGTCCACTCGGTGCGCCCGACCCATTCGCTGTCGAGTTCGGCGCGCTCGCCCTTCCACGGCTGCTGCACCCCCGCGTGCGCCAGCACCGCATGGATCGACGCCTGCATGAACGGCCCTGCCTCGATCTCGCGCGAGCCCACGAGCGGCGAACCCTCGCCGCCCATCGCGCGCACCGTCCAGCCGTCCTGCGGCAGAGGAAGTCGCCGCAGGTCAGGCATCGCGGCCCTTCTCGACGGAACCATCGTCGCGCGCGTCGGCGCGGTACTTCTCGAGGTGCGCGTACATGCGCTTCAGGTCGCGGAATCCGCCGATCGTGAACCACACCACGATCACGCATCCGGTCGCGAACACGAGCCAGGTCCAGTACTTCCAGAACACAAGCCATGCCTCGTCGGGGATGCCGAAGACGAGCGCGTAGAGCGTGCCCACCACGAACAGCAGCGTGAACGCGAGCGGCCACGCGACGGTGATCGCGGTGATCCAGGTGTCGGCGCGCGAATACTCCTTGGTGAAGCCGATCTTCTGCATCCAGACGGGCAGGTTCGCGCTGTACTCCTCGCGGAAGTCGCGCTCGCTCTCGGGCAGCGCCTCGCGGTACTTGCCGCGGTAGAGCATGCGGTCGAGATCGAACGGCTCCTTCTTCTCGGCGAGCGACACGGCGACATACGCCGTGATCGAGCTCGCCATCGCGACGAAGGTGAGCACCTGGCCCGACACCCACTTGTTCTCGTGGACCCATGCGATCCACGCCGGGACGCCGCTCTTGCCGAACACGCTCTCGAAGACCCAGTAGCTGTCCTTCGCGAGGATTCCGAACGCGCTCACCGCGATGCCGACCAGCATCGCGCTCCACGCGCCTCGCGCGGTGCCGCGCGACCAGTACAGGCCGCCGATGATGACGCTGCCCGCGCCCGCGACGAACACGCTTGCGGTGAGCGCGCTCCACATCGCGATGTACTGGTTCGGCTTGTAGGTCAGGCCGAACACGAAGGCGAACAGCGCGATCGCGAGCACCGAACCCTTGACGAGCCAGAGATGGACGCCGGTCGTGAGCGGCCGGTCGGTGAACATCTGGCGGAGAGGCAGCACCACATCCTGCACGAAGATCGTCGCCCACGAGTGGAGGTAGGTGTCGTCGGTCGAGAGATACGCGCCGTACATCGCGGCGACGAACATGCCGAGGATTCCCGCGGGCAGGATGAGCCCGAGGGCGAGCGGCACGCGGCCCTCGGCCTGGTAGGCGTCGCCCGGAAGCGCCCCGATCGCGTCGAGCGCGGGCTTCGCCTGCGCGGCGTACTCGGGGTGCGTGAGGAACACCTTGACGCAGATCGGGATCACGAGCGCGACGAGCATGAGGACTCGCCAGCGCCAGCCCGACAGAACGCCCGCCATCTTGGCCTCATGCGGCGTGATCGCCGCGGCGTTGTAGCCCTGGTCGCCCTGCCATGCGCGCGCGGTGTAGAACAGGATGAACGCGCTGATCAGCCAGTAGAACGCGTTGAACTGCGACTCCGCGCCGATCCCGAGCGGATCGATCATCGACTTCCCCTCGGGCGCCGCGAGCAGCGTCTCGCCGATCTGGTCCCACCCGAAGGTGGTGAGGAGATAGAGGATGATGACGAGGAAGGTGATGTTGCAGAAGATGCCCTGCAGGAAGTCGGTCACCATCACCGCGATCTGGCCGCCGAGGAAGACGAAGAAGATCGCGGTCGACAGGAGCAGCGCCATCAGGAACGGGAAGGTGCCGACCGTCAGGCCGAGCAGCGTGAACTGGTCGGGCAGGCCGCAGATCCAGATGAAGAAGCGCGCGCTCACCGCGGGGAAGATCGCGTAGTTGAGCACGCCCGCG
>Ga0209972_10000243_pt1 | contig 54451 bp, 39 predicted proteins | sample NOAtaG_7_FD_187302 | JGI IMG/M metagenome (GOLD analysis project Ga0209972, IMG submission 187302) | Freshwater lake microbial communities from Lake Erie, under a cyanobacterial bloom - NOAA_Erie_Diel1S_2200h metaG (SPAdes) (version 2) | ecosystem: Environmental > Aquatic > Freshwater > Lake ... | reverse complement strand
CAACCGCCGGCCGAATATCGTCGTGCCGGCATCTACCAGCTCAGGACCGGACGCTGAAAACCTGACGCTACAGCTGGACGTGTTTGCGGGGACGAGGCCCCCACGAAACCGGGTCAAGTCCAAATTGGAGGGAATGGCAGGGGGACCCTCACTCGAACGTGACGTAGTAACGCTTGCTCCGGCGATAGAGCATTCGCTCAGCAGACTCCCCGTCGGCAGCTGTCACGCGAGTCCAATCGTAGACGAGCCCGCCCTCGGCATGGATGGTCGCACGGCACGCGGCGTCGAAGGGGTGTGTACGATTTATGCTCACGTCCACACGCCTCCCACCACGATGAGCGGTCGCTCGCCACCGTGATCGAAGGTCTCAAGCTCTTCCGCGGCCCGCCACGTGGGCGGGCCCGACTCGGGGTACCGGTAGACAGCTGCGACGCCGTGCAGAAGGAATGCGGACTCCCCAACTTCCGCATCGAAGACGCGGCTGGCTAGAACGACGCCCGCTTCAGTGCCGCTGATCTCCATGAAGAGACCGGGCTCACACCGGACTCCCAACCAGCAGTCAACCAGCGCCTCTTCGATCGTACGGAATGGCCCGTCGAAGCCGCCGTCTTCGATGTCACGGAAGTAACGGCCGCGCCATCGCATCGCTCTTGTGTAGCCGGAGCCCGCCATCGAGTTGACGAGGTACATGCAATGAAAGGCGATTTCGCCTTCTTCGTCGACGATCTCTCGGATGTCGTATCGGTCGACATCATCGCCATCTTCGTAAGCTTCCTCGAGTCGCTCGTCGTCTCGGAGTTGCTCGGCGAGCCAGGCGGTGTCGGTCTTGTCTTGCTGCATTGGCGCTACTCCTTGCGCGTGAGCGCACGGATCGGCAGCCGCGTGGCCGACGCGGGTGCCTGATGGACGCTTTAGTGGAGTTGTTTAGCGTCGCGCCACAAGCTGGCCGGTCAAATCGCGACGTGGTGCTGGTGCGAACTACGGTTGGTACGCTTTGGTCATTGGTATTCGGTACAGGGTGAAGAACATCTCTCCCATCCGCCCGTGATCCCGGCGTTGCTCTGCCGGTCCGGTTGGGCCACCGTGCGCCATTCGGCGACGGTTGGCGGTCGGGTCTTCGAGCCGGGGCTCTTGCCGACGCTCATCACGATGATTGTTTGGACTTGCAACTTCACGAAAGATTGAGAAGGCTTGGCGTGACGTCAAGTAAACGTTGCCGTACACCCTGAATTGTCAGACCACTCGACGCTCTTATGCACGACTTCCCCGCTCTCTTCAACGCGATCCTGACCGACTACGTCCTCCCTCTGTACGGCCACCACGGCGTGGTGCACTGGGCGCGAGTCCTCGAGAACGGACTCCGGATCGCCGAGACCACCGGGGCCGACACCGAGGTAGTCGAGTTGTTCGCGATCTTTCACGATGCGCGGCGCGTGAATGAGTACATCGATGACGACCACGGTCTCCGCGGCGGCGAGTTGGCGCACGCACTGCGTGGATCGCTGGTGTTGCTCGACAACACGCGCTTCGAACTTCTGTACGAGGCTTGCCGGTTACACACGAACGGGTTGATCGACGGCGACCCCACGCTGCGGACCTGTTGGGATGCGGACCGGCTCGAGCTCGGTCGCGTGGGCATTGAGCCTTTGCCGCACCGGTTGTGTACCGACGCGGCTAGGGCGCTGGTGCCGTGGGCGCACGCGCGGGCGGGAGGGGACGCGGTGCCGTATAGAGTGCTTACTCGATGGGGAGTGCCGGCGCCTCCGTTATAGTGGACCCGTCGCACGGGCTTCGCGCCCAATCCACCTCGCGTTCTGACAGCGCTGCGCAGCGCGGCTTCTTCCGGCCGGGAGTGTCACCCCGATTCGGTACGCTGCCGCATCGCTGGGGACGTTGTTCTAGCCCCAGGCCCCTGATTCACGCAGCGCGTCGCGAGCGTGATCGAAACTCGTGAAGCAGGAAGTTGGTGAGAAGAGCAATGTCCTTCCCAGTGTTCTGTAGTTCGTTCCAACGACGTTGCGCTCCGGGGCCGAGTTCCCAGAAACCATCCGTCCAGCGGCAGACTTCCACCATCGGCGTCAAATCTCTGAGGAACAGTTCATCAGGAATGAGATCGAGTCCGCGGTGTCTGTCGGCGATTGCATCCATCAGAAAGCCCAGCGAGACGATGCCGACCCCATGCAGAAGTCGCGACCGGCGCGGCGGAAGACCCCACGCCGACTGGAACACCGTCGACACCGCCCGCCAGTAGGACTTCATCACGTCGACCATCACATCGACATTCGGATCATCCGCGGTTCCGCGAAGTCGGTAGAGAACGCCGTCGCTAAGACTGTTCTCAATCATCCGGAGAAGAGAGTTGTCCTTGACGAACCCCTCTGGATTCGTCGGCGAGTCCACCAGCCCACGAAACGGGGAGTCTAGGTCGCGATTCAACCGGTCAACGAGTAGCGCTGGGAAACGTCGCCGCTGGAGCGCAGTGGAAAGTCGCGTCTCCGTTGTCGGTAGCAATTCATAGATCAGCCCCTTCGGAAGCGGCTTTGTTGAGTTCACAAGAATGAACTGCTCCCGGTGCTGCGTCTCATTGGCCGCAACAAATGCTGTCACGCAAATGGGGAATGCTGTGATTCGAGCGTCCCTGATCGCAGCTGCTCGCTGTTGGCCGTCTACGATCCACCCCGGTCGACCCTCGGTATCGTCATCTCCTACGATGGGCACCACTAGCGTGCCCGTCCTCGAGAGGCCTGAACTCTGGTCTTGATCAACATCGGGCTCAAAACGCACCCGGCTGTCGAAGGCGACCACGAGAGCGTTTGGGATCATCGGATCATCGGACTCGAGATAACTGCGAATCTCCGAGATGTGTGACAAGACCTCAGGTCGCTGATATCCGAGAATGTCTCCTCCTTCATCTCGCTTGATCCGCGAGATGGCGGCGATAGACGGCAGCACCTTGCCATCAACAGCGAAGCTGTAGATGGTCCGCTTCGCTGTCTGTTGAATTGCGAGCGCGCGGATACGCATGACTCCAGAAGACTTCTTCGACGATGCCACTTGTTTAGGCCTCTTGGGTGTTCACTTTCTGAGCGTGATATCGAATTCTCGATTGAGTCGCTGGCGAAACACATAAAGATTATGAAAGCCACGACGTCGATTGCGCTCTGCCCCGCGGAAGAGGATCACGTGGATCCCGAGGCGTTGACAGATCTCGCAGGCGCAACGTTTCCACGGGCGGTCGCCAAGCGTTCGCCGGTAGACCTCGGTGCGGTCGACACTAGGGTCGTAGAGAACTTCATACGCACGCAGCGCGTCTAGCGCTTCTTCCAAGGGAGCGCTCCCTCGATCAAGTCGTGCAAGAACGTCGAGGCAACGTTGCTCCAGCGTTCGCGCCTTCCCGAAGTCGACTTGCCCGGATTTGATCTGCCGACCGAGTTTCGGGTTCCCCTCGACCTGCGGAACACGCACAGCCGCGTACGTCGTGTCAATCGTATAGTAGTTGTCCTTGTCGTCCTTGAACGCCTGACGGAGCGGTGACGTACTATCGAAACTGCTAGTGCCAAGTGATGCGAACGTCGCAATCGCTTCGGTCCTCGTCACGCCAAGGAGATGGAACTCGGTTCCAGCCTTGCGCACGCCGTTCGCCGCCTGAAGCGATGCGACGATCTGCTTCGTTTTGAGGGGAACCAGTCCGCCAAGTGCGATTCGCTTGTAACCCATCTTCTGAAGCTCCGCGACTGCAAACGCATAGGATTGAGGACTCCAACCCTGGGCGACACCCATTGGGGCGAATCTCGGCCTTTCCCGCTTGTGCAGTGATAGGAACTGGGAAGCGAGTTCGAGCGTGATGGTCTGGCGCTCGCGCCACATCGCAGGTACCAGATCGAGTCCTGGCAGCGCTTCATCGTACTTCTCATTGAAATCGAGGATGACATGATCCACCGATATGCCGATGTCGAATCCGCAGTTTGCGTAGAACCGCGCGACCTCCTCGACAGTGTACGGCGGTTCCTTCTCTCGGACATACGAGAAGGCACCGCAGTCGCCCATGGTGAAGAGGTTGGTTTCGGAGAGACGAAAGAACGGCCTAACACCTTCACGCAGAAGTCGCTGTCGCTGCGCCATCGTGTACTTCGCGGAACTTGCGCCCGCGAGTCCATCCACGATGGCCTTCGACACAAGCAATCCATGAAACGGCACTTCCCGAAAGACCTCATGCGCATACTGATCGTCCCTCTGCCGTACACGATCCGACGACCGCTCCTCGGTCGCGAAGTCGAACGACGGATCCACGAGATCTAGACTGTCGGGAAATACGAACTTCATGCGCCTCGACTCTTCGCCTGCACATATGTGCGAATCAAGAGATTCGACACGGTCTTGATGTGACGAGGGACATTCTGAAGTTCGTTCCACGCGACTCCACCCAACTCCTCCCATCGTCCGTTTGTCCAGTGACAGACTGGTACCACCAGAGCCAGTTCGGCGGATGCCTGACGCACGGCGTCTTTCGCTTGCGGATTGATTGCGGGCATCACTTTGTCCATGAGACGCCCCATTGACCGAATGCCGACGCCGTGCATGAGACGACTCCTCTGCGGCGTTCGCCCCCACGCCTCTGGGAATGTCTGCTTGACGGCTTCCCAGTACGTGATGAGGATCGCCCAGATCGTATCCATGTCTGTCTCGCCCGTTGCGATGTTGCGATAGGGGAAGAGACAGCCCGATGGAGTCGCCAAGCTTTCCTCGATCATCTTTACGATCGAAGTATCCGTGATGGCGGCCTGTTTAGCTGCGCTGGAAGACGAGGAGCGCTTGATGAGGCCATGGAACGGCGACGCCGGTTGCTGATGCAATTGGTCCGCAATCGCCGAAGGGATGCGTCTAGGTGCCAAATTGGAAGGCAGCGGCCCTCCCACTTCTGGCAGGAGTTCAGTGATGAGCCCTCGCGGCAGTGGCTTCGTGTTGTTCACACGGAGAAACTGGTCTCGTTGCGATGCGACATCATCTGCGATGAACGCATTCACTGGCACGCGCATAGCGCTTCGTCGAGATTTGCTAAGCGCCATCGTACGCTGCTGGCCGTCAACAATCCACCCAGGTTTTGTCTCGCCTCGACCCGGCACAGGAATCTCGAGTATTCCGGATGCGACTTCGCCGTCATCCACCTGCGGTCCACGACTCTTCACGAAGCGCACTTTTGAAGAGAGCGCAAGAATGATGGAGTTGCAGAACACCACATTGTCGCCATTCAGGTAGGCAACTATGTCTTCCACGTGGCGTTTCACTTCGGGACGCTGATAGCCGATAAGCTTACCGGCGTCATCTCGCGACACTCGCGAGATCTCGGCAATCTGCAGGATCTCATCACCAGTTAGCGTGAACTGATATACGGGATGAGCAGTGTTCTGCTCGATAACGTTCGCACGTCGCCGGATGACCGCGTTCGTCTTGCGTGGCATTTATGCCGGCCTCAACAGATGAAAGAGCGAACGGAATCGCTTGTACTCACAGGCGAAGCCCTTGTCGCGGAATGCCCGCAACAGCTGCGTGAAGGATGCTGCCGGATCTTGGCGAAGACGTTGTTTGATGAAGCGATTCACCGCGTCGTCGGTGACGGTAGTACGATCATGAGTCACGGGATCGGGCAGCCTTCGCCCAAGACGTTCCAATTGGTTGCGAGCGGTAGCAAGGTTATCCGCGGAGAATTGCGCGTGCTGTAGCAGTTGTTCAGCGACGCGTATCCCCAGTGTGGTCTTGCCCGCGCCAACACGGTGCTCCCACTCGGCGCCGGCTCGTAGCAAGCAAGACCTGACGGAACCGAGCCAAGTGCTTTTGTGCGAAAGGCCGGGCGAAATGACCGCGACGCGATCAACTCCTGCAGCGGCGATCGCGTTGGAGAGATCATCGGCCATGGCTCGTACGTAGTTCGGGCCGGCTACTACCAAGACGGCGGAATTGAGATCGCCGAGAAGGAGATCTGTCAGTGTTCGGGGTGCCGCGGCGGAATGAGGTCCTGCCCAGCCCGCAATCACTGCCCACCACTCTTGCAGGGCGTCTGTCGTGTCGTTCGCTCCGATGCCAGCCAACACACTGTCGTCACTGCCCCGGGCGAAAGTCGCATTGTACGCGCTCACGGGTGTTCCAGCAGAAATGAGACCGTAGCCCGCAGACGATACCCAGACTCGGCCGGATCGCTTCGCCGCCTCCAGTTTATCTTCCACTCGTCTGACGCCAGCCCAGTACGGACCGCCATAGAGTTCTCGTGCGTCCGCTGATGCGCGTGCATTCTGCAGTCGCTCCAGCCACCTGGACGCGCGCTCGCTCACGCTTCGCCCGCGGACTTGGCTCAGGTGTAGCGCCAGCGGAGCGGCTTGTCGCTTCGTTTGACTGCACGCGACCACAACGTGTATCGGCCGGCGCGTCCGCCGCCTAGTCGTCATTAGCGCCCGAATAGATGCAGCCGGACGTGCACGTCTCTTGAACAATGACCTTGCTCAGCAGCGGAAGCTTTGTACCGAGCTTCTCCCAGATCCACTTGGCGAGGTTCTCGCTCGTGGGATTCTCGAGCCCTGGGATTTCGTTCAGATAGTTGTGGTCCAATTGATCGTAGTACGGCTGGAAGGCCGCCTTTATGTCGGCGAAATCCATCACCCAGCCAGTTAGCTCTGTAACCGGACCGCGAACGTACACTTCGGCCGTGAACGAATGCCCATGCAGCCGGGAGCACTTGTGCTCTGCCGGTAGGTTCGGAAGTCGATGGGCTGCCTCGAACGTGAACTTCTTCCAGATTTCCATGATCAGTTCCCCCTCAAGGTATGCCGAGCAACTTGTGTGTCTGGAGACTCAGCCGCCAACGTGGATTCGCGCGGCAGTACGCGAGTGCAGCAGCGGTGTTGGCGTCTAGTTCGGGGCCATCCATCGGCTGCAAGTAGAATCGCTCGAATCCAAGCCCGACGAATCGTTCGGGTTGCGCCTCTGGATCCGACTGAGGGAAGACCAGTTTCAACTCGTTCCCTTGCACCAGCCGTAGCGGTGCGCCTGCCTTAGGACTCACGCAGATCCAGTCGATTCCCGATGGCGGATCCTGTGTACCGTTTGTCTCAACTGCTACCTCGAATCCGCGGGCGTGCAGCGCCTCGATGCAGGCAGCGTCCAACTGCAGCAGCGGCTCGCCGCCGGTGCAGACGACGTAGCGATGCTCATCACCATTCGTGGGCCAGTGCGCCGCAACTGCGTCAGCCAGATCTTTGGCCGTGCTGAATCTTCCCCCGCCCTGTCCGTCCGTGCCAACGAAGTCTGTGTCGCAGAAGCGGCAGATCGCCGTTGCGCGATCGACCTCTCGGCCACTCCACAAGTTGCACCCGGCAAACCGGCAGAACACGGCGGGACGGCCAGCGTGAGCGCCTTCACCCTGCAGCGTGTAGAAGATCTCTTTCACAGCGTATGCCACTGGAGGCGGCCTAACTCAAGGCTGCGTAGCGCGTAGGATCGGGAAGTCCCGCTTCCCGAAACCCTTTCGCACGCAGAAGGCAGGCATCGCAAGAGCCGCACGCTCCGCCATCTACTGCGGGATCGTAGCAGGTGGAGGTGATTCCAAGGTCGACTCCGAGCTCCGCCGCCAGTTTCGCGATGCCGGCCTTGTCGAGATTCTGCAGCGGTGCGTGTAGGCGAAGCGCCTTCCCGGAGGTACCCGCCGCCGTGGCCACATTTGCGAGGACCTCAAAAGCCTGAATGAACTCTGGCCGACAGTCTGGATAGCCGGAGTAGTCCAGAGCGTTGACGCCAACAAAGATGTCCTGCGCTCCGAGCGTCTCGGCCCAAGCGAGCGCAAGTGACAGGAAGATTGTGTTGCGAGCGGGCACGTACGTGACTGGAACACCGGCGCCGATTGCATCTTCACTGCGGCCCTTTGGCACGGCAATACCGGCGTCGGTTAGTGCAGATCCTCCGAATTGCGTGAGGTCGAGACTAAGCATCACATGCCGCACAGCTCCAACCGCTGCCGCCACGCGCTTCGCGGCCTCAAGTTCGACCGCGTGACGCTGGCCATAGCTAATCGATAGCCCGTGCACTGCATACCCGTCTCGTCGTGCAACGGCTGCAACAGTGGCGGAGTCCATGCCCCCAGACAGGAGGACGACGGCTGGGGGATACGCGGAGCGTGACAAGCGAGGTAGGTCGTTTTAGGTGCTAGTTGTGATCGATTCTGCAAAACTGTCTTTTGGGTGATTTGGTGTCAAGTGCAGTTATGTGCACTTTGTCTTGATTTCTTTCCGCAATACTGCACACCAAAGCGCCTATTTGCCTGGCCGAGATTGAAGGCGTCCGATGTACGGGCAAACTCCTCGCAGGCACACACCTTCAATTCATAGCCCGAGCCTGATGTTCGGTACACGTTCTCAGGCAGCATACCACTCGTAGGGTGCATCCGCGCGCAAATGGCGATCCTAGGTGCGAGCACGCACGGACGGCCACAGCTTTAGGTGACACCTCACACTCGAATCGCTACGCCGACTCTCCGCGATTCCCGACTAGGCATTCGGAGGTCGGAGGGCCCCACCTCGCACGGCTTGAGATTGGCACAAAGCCTCCAGTCTGGCACTCGGAACGCACCCGCCGCTGAGTGCACGTTCTCGTTATCTGACTCTCCCTAACTTGGGAGAGTGCCTTATGCAGCCTACCGCGCGCGAAACGCTAGAGCGCCCTTCAAGGATTCTCGTTATCCCCCTCTCACGACCTGAACGTACAACTGTAGTTTTCCGACGTCTCCCTGCAGCCTCTCGAGAACGCAGGCGGCCGTGGCTCTCGAAGCACTCAAGCACCACTTCCCGTACTTGAAGGAGCGGCATCACCGTGAGCGTGGACACTCGCGTCAAGCTGATCGAATTCAACCAGTATGGGAGTTCGGGTCCAGAGGACCGCCTTCTCCTCTTCGCGGCGAGAGCCAAAGATCTGTATCGCTGGGCAGGCATTCCGAGGAAGGGCTGGCACATCAGAATGCTGTATCAGCGCTGGGTAAAGCCAGTTCGCGCATCTGCACTTAGTGAGTTCTGGACACGCGCGGCCAGGCCGCGTCGCGAGTTGGGTGAGTTATACATCCTCGGACCGACGGCGATCACGCTTGCCATTCAAGAGGAGATCGAGATCATCGGTGGGGAAGAAGTACGTCTGCACTACAACGACGTAGTCGACCTGGACCTAGACCCCACGGCAAACGTCGGGAGACTCGCCTTGTTGGTAAAGCCCCGAGTCCTCGCACGCCTGTCGCCAGACCAGCGGGAGAAGGTGCAGGAGTACGCCGCGAGCGGTCCTCTTCGCGATCTACCCGACTGTGAGCACGATTATGTGCTTGAGTTCGCATACCAACTCGAGCAAATGGCAGTTGATCCAGCGTGGTTCGCCGCGGAGAACAACGTTTCGGACTCCGATCTTCGAGAGTTGGTGATTGCGTTCGAGGCGCTTTGCCGTCCGGCACTTGTGGTCGATGGTCAGCATCGTCTCCGCGGCGCAGCGGAATCGAGCGACGAAGTTTGGCTCCCAGTCGTTGCGATGCCCCACTGCACATGGGAGGAGCAGATCTATCAGTTTATTGTGATCAACGAGAAGGCAGAGAAAGTAGATTCGGGCCTTCTGACAGACATCTTTGGCAGTTCCCTGACCCGGCACGAGCAGAAGGAGATCCGCAATCGCCTGTCCCGCGCCCGAGTTGACGTGGAAGCCCGGATCGCATCCGTTGTCGCGAATCGCGACCCTCGGAGTCCCTTCTACGGAATGGTGCGGGTTCCAATTGGCACCAGCGGTACCGTATCGCCATCGGCGTACATCAGCGACACCACCATTCGGTTGCTGATCGATGGGGGTGGACGCGGTGCTGTAGGGTGGCGCAGCGACGATGATTTTTATGAGATCTGCGTCAAGCCCAGGTTACCACTCCGCGCTGACTGGGACTCATGGACGAACGGCAAGTGGATTGAGTACTGGTTCGCGTTTTGGCGAACAGTTGCCGAGTACTTCAACTCTCAAGCGGAGGGCGATGGACACCATCCTCCGCTTTGGAACGAATCAACGCAAACTAACCTCACGAAGGCGGCGACCCTTCGCACCATTCAGAGGCTCTTTATCGACAAGTATGTCGATTCAATGTTGAAGATCGAGGCGATGCGCCCGCTGCTTGTAGAGGCGCTAGGCGAAGACAATGCAGACGAGAAGATCAAGCGGAAGCAGCTAGAAGAGGCGCTGCCAGAGTCTCCTGAGGCTTTCGCGCAGTTTGTGGTAGATCGCTTTCTTAAGTACCTACCAGTTCGCATCTTCGCGGCACCTTGGGTGGGAAGTCTCGACGACGCGGAGGGACTGTCCAATCTGTATGCCGAACTCGAGAAGGCGTTCGATCGTACTCGGGCTGGAAAGACATACCGCATTGGCAACAGAGATGTGTTTGCAGCAGCTAGCGCATCCAATGACGACGAGTAGGGCTTTGGGCGCACTAAGCGATCATGCGCTTTGGGCGAGCGAAGACCAGTGCCTTCGCGATGCCCTTGATTTACTGAAGCGCGTGTCGCCATCAACTCACGACCACTTCCTCAGGAGCCTAACTTCGGTTGCGCTTCGCGCAGTGGAAACGAGAATCTTGAGTGACCACCCACTTAGACTTCTGGCGCTGAACTGGGATGCGAAGCTTGCGGATGCAGAAGGCATCATCGAGAGCGCTGTGTGGTTGCTCACTGGCGAAGTGGCGGAGCGAGAAACCGTGCAGTACTTAAAGCAGTGTATCAAGAGCGCTTCTTCCCGAAAGGGAGTTAAGGACACCATTGGAGCGCAGTCCGTCGAGGATGCAGTTGATGCGGCAATAGCCAGAAGTGATTCGAGGGAGATAAGGTGCTTTTGGTGTGGTTACCACTTCTGTGATCGCGATGTGGGCGCTAGTCGTAGAGATACGATAGAGCGATTGAACGGTGTACTTGCGAAGTACCCGAACCAGAAGCGGATCGCTGATCGGCTCAAGCCAGCCTCCGTGAAGAGCAAGTCCCTTTGCGAACTAACAATCGATCACGTCACACCTGAGGCAGGCTTAGGATGGACGGAGCACGATAACCTTGCCGTGCTTTGCTCCTTCTGCAATGGAGCGAAACTCATTTACAGGTCGCCCTTCGAGCCAATATCCACCGTGGTTGCTGCATCTTTACAAGCCGTTCCTGAGTTACGTGGGCACTCGCTCCCGCGACAGTTAGCGGTTTGGGCAGCGATCGCATCGCAGCAATCATGTTCTGCGTGTCAACGAACAGTTAAGGAAGTCGAACTCACCGTTGATGCGCCATCCGAATCGACTGGGCGTCGCTGGCTAGTAGCGGGGGATGTACCGGTGAAGTGCTACGATTGCGTCGCGTAAGTCAGATGACGAAAGCTCTCGCACGGCTTACGAGCGGTGGAGCACATCCTGCTGACTCTCCTTGCTTTAGTGGGGCAGTCGAACTTCGCTCGCACAGGCCGCAGGGAGGAGTCGGGGCGACAACGCGTAGTAGAGCCTATGGAACGTCTTTGGGCATTCAGGTACCCTGTGAGTCAATTCCGAGGCCGTAGGCAGACTGCACCAACGCGCCACGAATCCCGTGAGTACATCACGACGTATTCTCGCCCCCGACTCTTGATTGAGAACACAGCGGGTGGCGGTCTCGGACGGCGCCTTAGGTTCGCATCGCCCATCGCTCGAGGGCAAGTACTATGCTGCCAGCACCGGTGCCCTGCACATACGCGACGCGATTCCGCATCGCATCGAACGCCCGAAACACCGCATGCTTCGTTGCTGCCCAGACGAACAGTACGACGTCCGCGCTCTGCGCAGCACGCGTGGCAGTCCCCGGCACTTTTTCGTCAACGACGAACACCTCCGCGCCCGTACGCTCGGCGAGTAAGGCGCACGCCTCATCCGCCGCGCGACGATGGAGTGAAACGATCGCGATACGCCGGAGTCCTGCGTCACGCAATACGTCTGTTTCAACGGCGCTCCGCTTAGGCTCCGCCAGAGTCGGCAGCACCTCGTCTACCGCTCCCGGATCGAACCCAACTTGCTTGCCAAGCCGGCGCCAGAGATAGCGTTCCGTACCTACCAGACGCTCTGGATCTCGAGCCGCGAGGGATGCGCCCTCTATCCACAGTTGTTGCGCGGCACCAAACTCGCTGGTGTAATCGAGAATCAACTCGATTGCACCGAGGAGAAACGGCAGCGCCGCACGATGTGGGCGTGCTTCCCACCAAGAGACCAGCAGGCCCGACACCTCCACCTGATGGCCTGCCGAGTGTTGGAGGACAGCAGCGCCAAGCAGTAGCGTCAGTTGTGCATCGGGGGGATAGACGGTTCCCTTCTTGTGATCGGCCCAGAGCCGCAGCAACTGCAGGTAGATGGGAATGCGATCGCTCCGCGGGAAATGCGCATCTCCCACGAAGTCGTCGATAAGTGCTGGGAGGGCGACGTCCGCTACCCACTGGCGACTTGCTGATGTGCCCAATTGCGGGCTTGTCAGCAGTTCCTCGAGTGTGAACACCGCTGCCTCCCGATCCTCCGAGGTCAGGTGCTCAGGACTCGGTCGGTCGCCCTCGTCCAAGGCAAGGAACCGCTCAGCGCCCGCCAGGTCGCCTTCGCGAACGCGTTCCAGCAACGCGCGCCACGATTGGGGTACTCGTGGCACGGCCGGCGCCATGCCGGACTGTTCCATCGACCGCGATAGTTCAGGATTCGCGCGCACATCAAGCGAATCGACGATCGCCGCCGCGGCCTCGGCTAGCGCGGGCGCGCTACCTCGTTCGAGGTGTGTCAGAACGGATGGGGCTAGGTCCTGCAGCGCACGCAGATCGCCGCGACTCAGTGCAGTACGAAACGCCTCGCCGACACTGCCTACGGGCGATTCCGGAGACGCGGCGTCCAGCACCTCCTGCAGGAGGGGGCGCAAGTGCTCGTCTGCGGTGGCCAAGAGTTCACTGGCCGCCCGTTCGTCTCGTGTAACCCACGCTCGATATCCCAGGGCGGACGCGACTTCAGGCCCGTCCGTCGCCCGCGCCACTGCCAGGAGTCCCGCTAAGCGCGGATAGACATGGTCCCGGAAACCGAGTGCTGCATCACCGGCCCCCGAGCTCAGGCGCGGCGCCACATGTACTGCCATGAAGGCGCGGATTAGCGCAGAACGCACAGACGGAGGCACGCGCAACCCGAGCAGTCGGTCCGTCGCCGTGTCCTCGACGATAGCGCTGAACTCACCGAACTGATCGAGTAGCCGCACACGCATCATCTGCGTATTGACGGCACTGTCCAACTGGTAGTGATCGATCGCTCGGAGCGTGGCCTCTCCCGCCTCCCAGTCCCCGGTGAGCAGCGCCGTCCGAAACTGCTGGCGCAATTCGAGAAGACTAGGTACACGCTCCCTTAAGTGTGCAGGTCGCCTGGACGACAACTGGCGCATGGTTCGGAGTCGCTCGGACACAAGGCTGAAGTCAGCCATGTCACACCGCCATCGCACGTATCCGCCCGGTGAGTACGACAAGAGGGCGGCAGCGAGGGAGCCGGACGCCTCGCCGGGAACTACGAAGGGCTGTTTGCCATCCAGCCAGCCGTAGCTGGGTAGTAACCACGCCTGAAGCGCGTCGAACTCTTGCTGCAGCGCCGCCGACGTCGGTGCCACCGTCACCCAAGCTACGGAATCGCGCGTTCGGAACGGGAGCGATGCACCTTCTCCCACGAGAAAACGCTCAATCTCGATTAGTATCTGCTCGCGGATGGTGACTCGCGGCGCACCGGACGGCCATGAGCCGAGTAGTTGTGTTACAACCTCCTGCCGTTCTTCGCGGCTGGCCATCGCCGGGCTTACGTTGCTCACCATCGCACCTCCGCACCTTCCAGTAGGCGCCAACGCCGATCGAACTCGAGGTATGCCGTAGCGATGCGGCTGTCATCGACACCATCACTTGCGTGGTAAGTGATCTTCTCGCCGTTCACGTGGACGCCCATGTGGGTGATGTTCATGGATCCATCGATGTAGAACCCGGGCGTGAGGATTCCCTTCTCATGCGTCTCCTGCGGTGCCAGCCTCGCGTGCAGCGCCCCTTCGGCCCGCAGCGCCACGGGCCGCAAGCGCTCCAAGAAGGCGTCCGATGTCCGATTGCTCACGGTGATAATCCGCACGTCGTGCCGCACTGCGACCGCGCCGAGGAACTCCAGAAAGCCAATGCGGTCCTGGTCTTCTTGTTCGGGGAACAGGTCCGCGACCTCGCGCGCCGCATTCGTGGTGAGCACAAAGTCGGACATCCAGGGGCTCGCGAAGTACAACGGACGCCCTTCCGAGCCGGGCAGCAATAGAGAGAGCAGCGCCGATGAGAGTAAGTCGTGGAGGAGGCGACCGCTGCCGTGCTTCCACACGTCACGGCTCGGCATCGACACGCTCCTTCAGTTCCAGCGTGAGCTCCCAGAGCTGTCCGCGCCGCCGTACCGCAGTCACTGACACCGGAAGCAGGAGATACCCGCTCGGCACCTCGTCGGCGAGCATAGCCTGCACCATCGGGACGACACTGACCATCCTGCTCTCGTCGGCGACTACCACGACGCTCCCTCTACTAATGAGGGAGCGCCGCGCCGCATCGCGCCAGTGATCATCGGAATCGACCTGAATTCTGGCCGGCGCCACACTCAGCCAGCGCGCGGTGAGGTGTCGAGCGGGCTTCCCGAAGTCCGTAAACCGATTCGGATTATCTAGGCACTCCGGACAGCTGTCGCGGCACCCTTCGACAAGGAGTCGTTGCGCGACCGCGAAGAGTTGATACGGCTCCGGCTCTCGCTGCCCAACCGTACGGAGCAGTTCAGCCAGTCGGTCACGAAGCGCTGGTACCTGCAGCGTGTAGTAGGCGAAGGCTTCAGGGGCCGGCCAGTGCTGCAAGGCTTCGGCAACCTTCCGCCGCAAGGATAGCAGATCGGCGACGAGGCGCTCGAGTCCCGCAGGTGTGCCCGGCTGCAGCCAACGGCTCACAACGGCTACGACGGTGCGTCGGGAGGGCGCGTAGCCAGCAGCATCGATCGCCTGACGCAGTTCGCGGACAGCCGCATCGACCTCGGATAGCGTGTCGGCCTGCCGCGCGCGGGCGAACGCCCCCCGGAGTGCGTCGCCGCGCGCACTGAGTTCCATCGCCGTGGGCGCTAGTCCACCCAGCGAGTCGGCTAATGCTGCACGTGGACACCAGGAGAGGTGGTGCCGGACCGCAGTGTGGAACGCCTCAGGCGACGCCCTAATCTCGGCCACGATTCGTTCCATGACGCCAACACCGCCCGACTCGACCTCAGACAGGACGATTCGCGGCTGAGGTCCATCGAACAGTACGTCTACTGCAACGTCTTCGTCATCCACCTCGGGAACTCGTGTCACCGCGGCTGCCTTGAGCGCTTGGGCAATTGTGGCAAGGTGGCGGCGATGTGTCCAGTCGCCGAAATCCGCCTCTTCGCTCTGCGCCAGCCAAAGTCGTTGCTCTAGCCTGACAATCTCGTCAACGATCGCCGTGTCGTTCCACAGATCGGTTAGGCGCTGGCGAAGCCGTGCTTCCTCTTCGTCGTGAGAACCCTCAACGTCGCGCATCTGGAACATGCTGTCCAGAATCTTTCTTGCCGCCGATCCGCGAACGCCCTCGAGACGTGCTTGCGCCGCTTGCAGAGATTCCTGATTCAGCGCCGCCGTCGCCGTAAGCATGCCGAGCGACATCTGCGACAGCCAATCGCGGAGAAACGAAGAGATATCCGGGGGAACCTTCTTGGAGTTCCGAAGTCCGTCGCGGAAGTACTCAGCCCTGAGGTTCGCTGCGAGCTCTGGGTCGATTTCCGGCATTGCCCTACGCTCGGGCTCCACGACGTGAATCACGATGCCGTCCACGATCCTGCGGAACCCGACAGCTTCTGCTGTTTCCTCGCCGTCCTCCGCATGGCTCGAGAGAGCTATCCGTCCCACGTGCGCATTTCCGCGTACGTCGCGAATTTCGTAGGCGCACTCGTGGGCGTACCGGTGTACCTCTAGGCGACTAAAGTCTCGGTGTAGATACGCCACCACGCGAGCGATCGAGCTACGCCAGTTCGTTGTCGCCAGTACTGGAAGGTCGACTCCCTCCCCGCGCGGTTCGACGTGGACCCGCCACACCCAGTTACCCTTGCTCGTGTCACGAAGGTTCGCGGGCACTGGGACCACCGGGAGCGCGCGCGGTTCGAAGATGCTGATCCCTTGGACTTCTCGCAGGAAGAGGCGCTGAGGGAAGAGGGTCGCGACCGGGACCTTATCCGGTGGACTGGTGTTGGGAGCGACGAGACTCGCAGAGAACGGGTGCCAGTAGCCGCGCTCCCCCGGTCGGACCGAGTACCGCTTGGAAGCGTTCCCCGGGGCCGTTTCGGTCAGCGCCCGCGAGACTGGGAGCGACTCCGGAGCCTTCCTAGGCACGGTCGGAAAGGTTAGGGCCGTCTCGCCCACTTCCAACTCGGCGAACGTCGCCGACGGAATGTGACGCGGGAGCGGGCGCCGCGCTCCCAGGTCCTCGACGCCGCTCCCTTCCGCTGCCCCACCGACAACCGCCCAATTGCTCTCGAGCTTTCGGAGCAACTCCGGCAGAATTTCGAGAACAAGCGGACGCGGCGTCTGCCAAAGAAGTGCCTCGATTTCGTCTCCACTCAGCCCTACTCCGCCCTCCCACACCGGCGCGGCGAAGCAAGCGCGAATGTGGGTGAGCAGAGACGTCCAAGCGCTCCCTTGGGCGATCAGGTCGCGCACCACGTCCCTAGCGCGATGGCGCGCCGTGGCATACCGCCGTGCGGACGACTCAGACGTCGAGGGACGCAAGTAAGAGAATGGGCTCCCCTGTCCCACGCGTCGACCCATCCAGTCGAGCAGGAAGTAGGCTAGCTGCATGCGCAACACGTGCGCGTTTCGCGCCGGCACAGATAGCGTGCCGACCTCGGGGGCGAGTAGGACCTCCGCATTCTGGAACGCCCACCGATCAGCGCCGTACGCCGAGAGCACGGTGACAGTCCAGGGCCGCATCCGACGCCGGCGCCCCGCGCGGCCCTTACGTTGGATGAAAGAGGCCATGGAGCGGGGGCGCTTGTGATGTAGCATCGCCCCGACATCCGGATCGTCGTAGCCCACCTCTAGTGATGAGGTAGCCACGATCAAGTCGGAATCCGCAGTCGCGCCCGGATCTTGCGAGCTGCAGCGCGTGATTATGAGCGCCTGTCCCAGGTGGTGGCCGAGTTGTGCCGGGAGTTGCCACAACTGGCCGTCGCGCTCCATCGCGCGCAGGGCATCAGCCGAGACCTGCCCGGGGGGCACAGCGCGCAGCGCCGGCAGATGCTTGTTCACCTCGGCATCGGTCAAATCGGACAGCCAGCGATTCACGCCGTCCAGCTTGTCCGTAAAGCCGAATACCTTGCGACCGAAGAACACATTCTCGAGGCCCGCGCTGGCTCCGCGTGGCGCTAGCCGCGGGGTCAATAGGCGCGGCACGAGCATCGCTGTCTGAATCGACGTCGCCAGCAAACTGGCCCCGGCCGCCGGGTTGCCCTGCACCACGACGTTGTACTCCACATCAACGTCTTCCGTTTCGAATTCACCCTCTACCGGGGTGCACTCCGCGACGCTCCCCGGCGGGAGCCCAGCGAGGAGCGCCAGGTGTGCCGGTGCGTTCCGGAGAGTGGCAGAGAGTCCGACGACGTGGAGCTGGCGCACCCCACTCCAGTAACGCCACCGGCGAAGCACCCACGTCGCTTGCGCTCCCGCGATACCCTCGTGCGTGTGCACCTCGTCGAGAAGCAACAACCGGGGCCGCCGGCCGCCGGGATCGCGCCCAAACACGGCCTCCCATTGCGGATCGCCGAGGTATTGATTCAGCATCTCGAGCGAGAGGAACAGCACGTCTGGTGGGGCCTGCCGAATCTGGTCGCGCGTGATCCGAAGCACGCCGTCTGGCACGTCGGGCTCCTTTTCAGGACCAGCACCTGAGGGGCTGAGCCGGTGCAGGGTCGTACGCCCCGCCCGCCTGTCGGCGGTCCGCCACACTAATGTCGCATCCGCGGCCTGTGGCGATCGCAAATACGGGATCGTCCACCCATCGACGTCGGGCTTCCATTCCCACTCTGTGAAGCGCTCGACGTACGACTGCTGTCCCCGCGATGCTTCGAATGCGCCAGTATCGGGCGGGGTGTCGCCGAGCAGCGCCCCGAATGTCAAATCTCGGAGGTTTGCGCCGCGCAGCACCGGCCGGAGTTTAGCCGCTTCAGACAGCGCCTCCCGAAGCTGATCGGCGAGCAGCACGTTGCGCGGGTACACGGCGATAACCTTCGTGTACGGCCGTTGATCATCCATCAGATCCGCAACGATGCCGAGGAGCGCCGGTACGTAGAAGGCCTTGGTTTTGCCAGCGCCAGTACCCGCGCTCACAACAGTGCCCGACGCGTCGCCACTCCCGTACTGCGACAGGATGCGTGTGAAGGCCCGTCGTTGGAACGCCGAGAAGCGGAGTGCCTCCTCATCTCGCCCTCGCGCGAGTGCCAGTAGTGCAGCCTCCTGCAAATCAGGGTACCGGCAGTGGGGATGCAGATCACTCCAGCAGGCGTCGATCGACTCTTCACGCTCCGGGAACCGGCGCTCCGCCACACGGACCTTCAGGTCCGACACGAGCGCAGGCGCGGTCGCCCACTGGTTAGCTCGGAAGGTCTGCCTGAGCCGAGCGAGAAGTCGCACGCCTTCAGCGAAGCGGGTTCGATACCGGCCAGGTCGCGTGGGGTCAGCATATAGCAGATGCGCCCCGGCAAGTTCCGAGGCGAGCACCGACGCATCGTAGCCGCGTCCCTCGCAGAGCGCCTCCCATATGTGTCCATACTGCTCGGTAAGCTCCTCGGCCAATACGTCGGCGATGTCGGCCTCGGTAACGGATAGGTCGAAGAAGCCCCAGTTCAGCGCCTTCGCTTGGTGCTTGTCGAGTGCGTTGAGCACCGCACCCACGAACGCTGGATCGAGCCCAGTCTCAGCAGGGGTCGTTCCGTTGCTCATCGGATGCTCACTCGGAGCAAGTCCCAGAGCTGATTCTCGTCCAAGAACCGCACCACGCCTGCTTGCCGCAGATCCTGCGCGGACGCGCGACCATCGAGTGCCGCGACGAGGAACTCCTCGACCAACCCTGAAGCCCCGAGCCGCGCGACCGCGGCCCGTACAGAAGCCACCGACTCGGCCGCCCTGCGCGCTTCGCTCTCCATTAACGGTGGCTCCGAGAGTCGACGTACCCGCCCAAGCGCCTCATTGATGGCCGCGCCGTCGGCCATTCCCGCCCGGAGTAGCGCCTGACCCAAGCGCTCGTACTTGGCGATGACGTCGTCAACCTCCCGCTTCCACTCGCGTTGCACCGCGGCCGTCGCCGCGTCCACAGCACGGCGGAGCTCCTGCAGCGGTCGGCGTCCGTCGCTATCCCAAGCCGCAGGACCGCCGGCCATTACCTGCTCAAGCGCCTCCGCCCGACTCCGGATGTTCTGCTGCGTACGCTCACTCTCCGACGTATCACACTCCGCGAAGACGTAACGCAGGTGCATCGCTTGAGCTCGCACGCGGACGACTTGATCTCGAAAATCGGCAGTGAACTTCGCGTATTGCTCCAGCGTCTGTAGTCGCTTGACCTCTTCCCGACGAGCTGGGAAGCGAACCACACGCTCGCGAAGACCGGCGACTGGTGTCCGCACTGCGCTACTTGGCGTCTGCGCTGCGTTATCCGGTGGCGGCGAAGCCATTATCGTGCCTCCTTGGTCGTGCTCACCGCGGCAGTCGGCTGTGGATCGGCTACACCACTCTCGTGGCGTCCAGAGAGGTCCGCGAGGCAGCCACGGATTGTGGCGAGGTACGCTTCTGGGTCGCCGTCCGCGACCAACTGTCGCTCGCTTTCTGAGAGATCGCGCTCGAGCGCCGACACAAAGGCTTGCGCGGCCTTTATCGCGCCAGCCGCATCGGCTATCTGCGCGAGGTCGGTAGTGAGGAGACCCACCACACCCTCGCCGCTCGCCACGCGCTTCGCACTCGCAATGGTCTGCGCCCAGAGCTTCGCCTTACTCTTGTACAAGGTGCGACGCCCCTCCACTTCGGCGTAGTTGCGCGTATAGTGCTGGGCCTGCGCTTCCAGCAGGTCGTTCACCTCCGAGCAGAACGCCGGGATCGACGTTTCCAGCGCCTCCGGGTCGAGATTAGCGTCGATCAATGCCAACCGGATGTCTCGCGCTACGAGTTGGAGCATCGCAGTACGCCTTGCATCGAACTGCGCGGAGAGATCCGCTGCGAGATCGCTCGCTTCTCCAAGGGGGCGGTAAGGCTCCTGCCAGAACGCTGTTCCATCCGCATAGCGGTTGTCGAGCGGCGGTCCCGCGGGGGTGCGCTGGAGTGACCCGGCGTGCTCGAGCACGGGCAGCGGATCGATATACAGGATTCCCCCTTGCGTCCTACCCTGCGGTGCGTTGACCGCTCCGAGAACCATCTCCAGGGCCGCTGGCTGTGCTGCCCAGAGCCTTTGTACGATGCGGTCGTCCTCTGCGTTGAGCGTCTCCGGGCGCTCTTCCTGTACCGGCCGGAGCAACTCGCGGAGCACGCCTGCGCGGTCAGGGGGTAGGTCGGCGCGTCGCCGCAGGAGCGCCACCGCGCCGAGGATTCGCACGGCGTACTCCATCGCTGGCTTCATCCCGAGTTGCTCGGGGGGCCGGAGAGCCGCGATGACGCGTGAGCGGTGCCGGCGCAGCCATTTGGCCGCTTCTCGTCGATGCAGTTGCCCACCCTCGAAGCGCCAACTCTCGGTCCCTTGCCACTTCCAGCGCCCGAGAGCCTCGAGTAGTCGACGGGACTCTTCGTTTCGTTCGATCTCAAGCGCGACGTGTTGTCCCGCCCGCGGCCTTGACCGCTGACCCTCGATGCGCACGAACGCCTTGTTCTTCAGGAATTTGTCGTACACACGAACGGGGACTGCTTCATCATCCCACTCGATCGCACGACGAAGAAGGGCAAGGAGTAGCTCGCGAGGCGTGTCGTCGGGATCGAGGACGTCGCCTTGCTTCCACCTGGCCAAGGTGTTCCGATAAGCCGTCAGCTCCCGCGGCTCCTCGCGAATTTCCCGGATGTCGTCGGGCGGTACGCGGTTCGGACCCGTGTGATCCGAGACGGGCTCCGGTCGGCGCTCGATCGGAGCCACACCCGCGCTGAACTCACCGAAGCCGAGGATTTGGCGATACGGCTCAAGCAATTGGGCGGCGCTATCCGCTGTCGAAGCGCTAATCCATGCCTGTGCGAATGCGCGAAGACGCGCTTGCTCTCCGGATGACCAAGCACCGAGGTACTTGGCTGTAAAGGCCGACCAGTAGGGCGGCTCCTCAAGCCGTACGGCGAGCTTCTGGCGGGGGAAGGCTCTGTCGGCCAGGGCAGGCCCGTCGTCGCGAAGCACCGGCAGCAAGACGTGCTCTAGCAGTCCGCGCGGGTTCTTGCGCGCCCCAGCTACACTCTCGTCGAGTGCGCCGAAGAGGCGTTGAAGCGCGGTCGCCGTAAACGGGAATAGCCCGACGTGAGCCGAATCGAACTCGACCGACCCGAACGTGGCGTGGCACGTGTCTCGGACGCGGCACCCACTGCACGCTGAATGTGCGACGTCGCCTCCCTCGCGGCGGTCGCCTGCTACCGCGCGTGTGCCGTCCTCGGACAGCCGCGCGACGTTCAAATAGCGCGCACTGAACCGTGCGAGCTGGTTCGGATTGCCTAGCCACTCCGTCTCGATCTCTGCTCCGACCTGCACCACGTCAGTCATGCGCCCCGTGAGGTTCTCGGGTAGCCGGCTGTACCCCGTCTGCGTCATCCCTACCACCGCGAGGAGGTCGCAGAGTTGCAGGTCGGGGTTTGGCTCGACGGCGTTGAGAACATCGTCGTCGAGCGACGCCATTACCGTCACGTCCTCGATGAGAAGTACGAGACGCTTCCCTTCCGCTCGGAGTTCGCGGCGGATGGCGTCGAACACGTCTCGCAGTCCAGTGCCAATGAGGCCGCTCATCGCCTTGACTGCGGGGCGGCTCACGCTATTGAACAGCGCGGCGGCCCTTTGTCGCTCCTCCGCCAGGTACCCGAGGTCCTCGATCAGATCGAGAGCCTTGGCCGCATTGTTGCTCAGGTACCGCTGCTGTACTCGAAACTCCTCCTCGGTGAACTGCGGCAGCACTTCGCGTTGCGTGATGTCGCTCTCCTCCATCAACTGTCGCACGATCCGGTCGATCGTGCTACCGGACCGGATGAACCACTCCCGAGAGCCGGGCGACAGCAGCAGTTCGTGAACCGCACTCAACGTTGTCGGCAGGTCGGATCGGTCCACGAGCTGCAACTGCATCGCGCCGGCCAGGGCGTGTCGAGCACGGTCGGGTGACAGGTTGCCGATCGCGTCTTCGATCTGCCGCAGGTGCCGACGATACAGTGGGGGCAACTGCTCCACGATCTGCGTCAGCGCATCCTTCAGGCTTCCCGTGCGCCGCTGTACGAGCACCGGAAGCACGTTTGACATACGACCCGCGACGATGTCGTTCGTACATTGCAGGTGCAGCCAACGGATAAGATGCGACTTCCCCGATCCTGGGTCCCCGCGGACAACCGCGAAGACGTTGCGCCGTCCCTGCGCGAATAGCCGGTCGTACAGATCGCTCTCCGACAACGGAGCGCCCGCCCGGTCACGCAGCCGTTCGATGGGAGCGTGCGCCGCGAGAAAGTAGGGCTCCAGTTCGGGGCTCATGCGCGCGATACTGCTGATCGCGCGCTCCGCGGCGTCAGTCGACCAGCAGGGCTGACCCAAATGCGTCGGAAGCGGAACGCCGGCCGGAGTCACGAGACCGCCCCCGCCGTCGCGCGCCGGCGCGCCCGCCCGGGCGCGAACGTGACGGCGTCAAGGCGTGGCGACTGTAGCGTGCGGCCGTCGAACGAGGGCTCGGCGGCCTGAAGGTCCCACCCGCGTCCGTCGCGGGGACACTCGAGCACGAGGACTTCGTCCTCGTGCAGTGCGAGCAGCGCTTGCGCCAGCCCGACCGACATCACCTTGCCGCCGATAGGAGCATCGGCGTTTGCGCGACGAAAGAGTTGCCCACCATCCAACTCCGGACAGGCACGCGCTAAATGCGTCATGAACACGTCTGCGTCAAGTCGTTCATCATGCTCGAAGACGGCAGGCAGGGCGCGCTTCACACGCTCATACGGGTCACATTGGAAAACTTGCCGATTGTCGAACCACCCCAGCCCCGTGTATGGAAGCCAGCGCCAGAGTCCACGGAGCTTTGTGGCGTTGAATGGGTTGGGCTGGTCCGCGCCGTAGCCGAGTGCACGATTGAAAGCGGACGCCCAAGCCTCGTCGTCGTGTTGCTTGTCCGCGCGAGCGCCGAGGCCGAGCAGGTAGGCGTAGAACAGCGCGAAGTAGGGCTCGACGGCGGTATCGACCAATACGCACGCGTCGAGCGCCCGCAGCACTTGGATGCGCGTCTCATCGCGCCTACCTACACGGTAGGCGTCTGAGAGGCACCAGCCTTCATCATTCTCCTTCACGAGTCCGAGCTCGCGCGCGGCTCGGAGCGCGCTCTCTGCCTGGCTTCTCGGACTCGCCGCCCCGGGATTGAAATTCGGAAGTGTCTCCGGCTGCAGTAGTGCGAACAAAGCTCCCTTCTTCAGTGGCGTTGGGCGTCCGTACTCTGCGAGGACGTCGAGGAGGATTTCTACGCGCCGCGGGGTGACTGGCTGGTCGGTGAACATAGGTCGTTTACGGGAGCCAGAAGTCCGGCGTCGGGTAGAACGGCACGCCGTCCCGCTCGAGGGGTCGGCGCCCCTCCTGGTCGAGCGGCGGTGTCCCGTCGGTGAGCATGTGGTAGATGTGCGCTCCCGCAGCGAGGCGCAGCATCCCAGAGTCAATCATTCCCGCGTGTAGCACGGCCAGGATCTCGTCGGACGCACATTGCGCCCCATAGGCGGCGTCCCATGGATCTACGCGGTATAGGCCGCCGTGCGCAGCGGAGACGCTCCGGAGTACCGCGGTATACATGTCCGCCGAGCAGAGAAAGCGCCGCACCCCGACTGCTGCCAAACGGCGCACCAACTTTTCGAACTGCCGTCGGGCTGCTTCCCCGCGCGCGGGTGAGGGGACGTTGCCGATCACCGCTCGTGCGGGCTGCGTCACGCCGACCGCCAGCGTCGGAAGCCAAGGCGTCGGGGAGCTGCCTCGCTCGCTCTCTCGGCACGCAGGGCACCCCGAGCACGTCCCAGCCACGTCGCCTCCGTAAAGGTGTCGGAGCGAGCGAGCGATGCACTGTGTGCGCTGCGCGAAGGCGAGCATGTAGTCGAACCCAGCACGGAGCGTTTCGAGTTCCTCCATGCGCATCTGCCGAATGCGCTCCTCGATGTCCCGGCTGTCCGGCGCGAACGCCAGACGCACGGTCGCCAATTCCGGGCGCATCACCATCACGTCATCCACGCCGACGATGTCGACATCGTCAGGGCTTGCCTCTGGTGGCGCCTCAACTCGCCGTGATGTCCGTGAGGACGAGCTGCGCCCGCTCGACGCTGCAGGGATCTGCTCCATGGCCGCGGAGGGAAGGGTCGGAGGAATGCAAATGTCGAGCAACTGCACCAGCCCCGCGCGGGCGAGTTGCAGGAGCAGCCGCTTGTTCCACGCGATGTTTCGACGTCCGGTTTCAAGAGTGTAGAGGTTCTCCGGCACTGCGTCGGTCCGAAGTCGCCACACATCGGCCTGGTCGGTCGCCGTGCGAGTGTCCCAAATCGCCTTCCACCGCTTGCCGAGCGTCTCCGGCGTGAGCAGGCGCGGTGCGAGACCACCCGCGATGTCGCGGTCCCGCGGAAATAGGGGTAGAAGTACGCTTGCGGCGCTGCCCCCGTCGCGCCCGCCCCGACCGACCTCCTGGTAGAAACGATGTAAGTCCTCCGGCAAGCAGGCATGCACAACCGCGCGCACGTCCGGCTTGTCGACGCCCATGCCGAACGCCGAAGTCGCGACCATCAAATCGATTGAGTTGTCGCGCCAGCGATCCAGCAGAATGCGCCGTTCGTGCGCAGGCGTATCGCCGTCGAAGCACTCGACTCGCCGAAACCCCTCGGCGCGCAGGCGCTGCGTCCATGCACGGGCGTCCGAGCGGGTCGTCGTGTACAGGATGGCCGGCCTTGGTAGCCGCCAAGCGCAATCGAATACAGCCTCGCGCTGACCTTCAGCGCTGTCGAATACCCGCGTGTAGTACACCAACTCAGGGCGCAGTCGCTGGCTCACCACCTCGCTCCACTTCTGCCCCTCGTCCCAGAAGAGCCGGCGGAGCGTCCTCCTGCACTCGTGCGTGAAGGTGGCCGATAGCAGGAGCGTCCGCAGGCGGGCCGTCGGTTCCTGAAGCCACTGCCGGCGGAGCGCAGCGAGCACCTGAAAATCCACGCGGAAGAACATTCCCCAGTTGTCGGCCAGGTGAGCCTCGTCGATCACAAGCGCGTCGAGGCGCCCGGATCGGGCGGCATCCGCGAGAACCTTCCGGAGATTCCCGGAGACACACGCTTCGGGGGAAGTGAACAGAAGTCGGCACCGGCCTTCTTGTAGCTCTTCGAGCACCCGCTCTGCGGGGAGATTCGGGTCGTCGGCGGTGTAGTAGAGTGGGGAAAGCCGCGACGTCAGAGAGAGAACCGCACATGCGCTGCGGTAGTGGTCAATCGCGAGTGCGACCGTCGGGACCACAACCACGACCAGCCCCGTCGCCCAGGTAGCAAGCGCCTGAAAGCACAGACTCTTTCCGGCCCCCGTGGGAAGTGCGACGAGCGTCGTGCTTCGGGCGGACGCGGTCAGGGCGCGCCAAACCCCCTCCTTCTGCGCCGCCGAGCCCCATGCAGCGAAGCCCAGTTGATCGTGCAGCCACGGTTCGGCGGAATGCGGCGCTTCTGGGGTCCGCTCGTCGGGGCGCATCTCCCTTGGCACCTCGTCCAGCGGAACGACTGCACCCTTCTCGAGCAACCAGCCGGGCTGGAACGGCTTCGCCTCAATGTGACCCGCAATGTACTGCAGGCCAATGCGGTCCCCGTACCGCACGAGCGCGTCCATCACTTCGGGATGGAGAGAGCGCACGGCGAGCGGTGCCCCATCCCAGCGAATGAATTGACGTAGTAGCACCAAGACGTCTGGGCTCACACTGCTGGCCCCCTGAGGGCCAAGAATCCGTGGTGCTTCGCTGCTCCACGCGTGAAGGACGCGCCAGAGCGCATACTCAGCCCGCATGGTATCCCTTGGTCGCTCGCCCGGCGTTGCTGGCGCGGCATGGTCGGCGAGGGCCTCCTGCAGCGCTCGTCTGAGAGAAGACCGTCCATCGGTCGGCTTCTCTGAACCATGCTTGCGCGAGTCGCCCAACTCTTTGCCCGTTGCTGAACCGGTCATATCGGGCGGCCCGCTCGCAGGCGCTGATTGACCGACACCAGTCCCACCGCGTCTAAGTCGATTTGCCACGCTGTAAGGGCCGACGCGAACGCGGCGTATTGTTCGGCACGCCGAGCCGCATCGCCATCACCTCGGCGCGCGGCGTCCGTTAGGACCGCTATCGCCGAGTCCATACGCCGTCGCTCAGCTTTGATGGCGGCGTCAAGGTCTTGAGCGATTCGTCGATGCGCCTCCACGCGCGCAATCTTCAGGAGGGCATTGACTGTGTCCGGCCAATTGTCCGCGTCCAACACGCCCCCAACTGCACCAGAGACTTCCGCTAGATCCCACCACGTCTGCCCCCGTGTCGCATATTCCGCGCGGCGTCGAAGATTCACCATGGCGTCCGCGTCCGGTTCAGACAGCACCGTGCCCTGGAGATCGATGAGAACACCAACTGGCTTTGGGATGAAGAGAGCATCCAACCGATTCAGTAGCCCGGCGCTCCCATCCAGCGCCGTAGTTTGGAGCCGTGGAACAAAACGGCACTCGACTCCGACCCATGGGCCCCTACCGGGGCTCAGCAACTCTATGCCGAACGTGCGACCGGTCGCTTGGCGGTCGAGCGATCCGATGATCGCGTTGAACAGCGGATCGCTGACGCTGAAGAATCGAAGGCTGGGTGCTTGCTGGGCTACCGCACGCCGAAACGTGCCGTCGAAGTTGCCGGCGAGAAACTCGGCACCCGTGCCATCAATAGGGAGCGCACCGTAGCACGTCCTCTCCGGCTGGAACCGAATGACCGCACCGGGGCCGTGGGCGGTATCCAATCGCCGCGCGCCACGCGCATCCGTAAGTTGGCGCATGTACTCATAGGTTGCTCTTTCTATGCCAGCCTCGGTGCGTTCCGAACGCGCAATTGCACGAAACCGCGCGGCAGTTGATGCTTCGTATGAAGCTTCGTCCAGCACAGCCTCCGTTTCGTCGCGCGTGCGCTCTTCATCGACCAACCGCGAAACGTCGGGTATTGCCTCGACCAGTGCCTCTAGACCCCCATTGAGAGCTGTCGCGAGGATGCGTTGCTCCACATCGCGAAGCGCAAACTCTAGCCCACTGATCGACCGACGGTACACTCCCAAGGCCTGGTCTAGGTGACGGACGAGGCCCGATTCGACACTCCCGTCGTTGTAGATGACATAGGACCGCACTTCCGCGCTCACCCGTTCGCGGCCCAGGCGGTCAAGACGCCCGACGCGCTGCTCTACCCGAGCCGCATGCCACGGGGTGTCGACGTGCACCAGTGCGGATGCGAACTGGAAATTGCGCCCCTCTCCACCCGATTCGTCCGAAGCAAGAAGCCAGACGTCAGGATCCTGCTGGAAGCGTAGGGCACACGTCTCTTTCTCCTCCATCGACTGCTCTGCCAAGAAGGCCACCACGGCGTCGTGACCGAAGGCGTTCGCTAGGTGGACGCGGAGTTCCTCGGCGAGTCCTGGATAGCCGGCGAACAGGAGGAGCTTGGGCTTAAGCCCCGAGAAGGAGGTGACTAGATCAACAACCCTGCGGATACGGTACGATGCATCAATTCCCGCGGCAGCCCACGCCCGTGCCGCCGCTACAGCAGCGAGGAGTTCAGCATCTGGCAGGTGCGCTCGAACGGCCCTACACAGCAAGCCCCGATAGAGCCCCCAGTCGCTATAGCCGACTGCGCTGCCGATGCTGAGAAACTCGAAGCCACTAGCGTTCAAGGTGCTCGCTTTCGCTTTCTGCAACCGAAGAAGGAGGTCAAGTAGACAACCGGATGAGGCCTGCGACTGCCACATCACCCGAGCGAGTGCATCCAAGTACGTGCGCCCGGTTTCGTCGCGACACGTGTCCGACGCGGTCCGAAGTAGTCGTTCCACCGCGTCCGACGCCTCCGTCTCGAGCCAATGCGGTGCGAAGGGCTGCAATGCGACGGAGCGTGTGATTGCAGCGATCTGTCCTTGCTCGACCAAGCGCGCCCGCCGATTCCTCAAGATACGGCGACTAAGTCGGTATCGGTCGGCAACATCATACGCCCAACGGCGCAACTCCCGCGCGGCGAGGGACCGAATCTGTTCTTCAGCTATTTTGTGTGTGTCAGCCGCTGCGCTGCTCGCCGCGAGCACCATCTCGCTCTGCGCGCGCATCGCGCCACTCTCATTCTCCTGGCTTTGGTCCGCCCTAGTTACTTCGCGCGGAAAGTCGCCCGCGCGTGAACTCTCTGAAGCCGGAGTCAACAGTTCAGTGTCTTTCCTGTTGAGCTGCGCTTTCGCTACGGTTGAGATAGCGGACCCATCCGCAGCGGCCGAAAGCGTTGCTACAGCGGCACTATCGTCGTTCGTATGGACTCGCGCGGCAGCCTCGATCGCGTCTAGGCGGTCCAATAGATCGCGATCACCCTCGATCGGCGGCGTCGCAAGTATCTTTCGTGCGACGTCGCAGACGTCCAAGACCTTGACCTCACCAGACTCTAGCGCTGCGATTCGTCGCTCGATTACTCGGAGCCCCCTCCCGATAGAGGGTTGCTGCTCGTGTAGTGTTCTGAAACGCTCCTTTTCGACACCCAGTACAGCGCCGTAGCGCTCTGGCTCCAAAAGGGTGAGCAACCGGAGCAACTCGTCTGACCGCTCGTGTGCAGGAATCGCAGATAGCAGCAGTAACGCCGGAGCCTTTCGCGACAAGCGCTCCACGTGCGAGAAGAGACTGTGCATCGTTAGGAGGTGGTGCGCCTCATCCACCACAACCATGTCCCACGCCATCGACTCGATCGCTGTGCTCGCCGTCAGCGCCGCGAGCGCCGTGGAGCAAATGACGCGGCGCTGCTTCTGCCAGTCGATCGTTCCGGGATCATGTAGATCAAGCAGAGTGAAGAGTTGGCCGCCGAACTTCGCGTACAACTCACACAACCACTGCTGGGTGAGTGCGCCTGGGCAAAGTACCAAGATTCGCGCGTCCGGCTTTCGGGCGAGCAAATCATGTATGACGATACCGGCCTCGATCGTCTTCCCTAGCCCGACTTCGTCTGCAAGGATGAATCGGCGGCGCGGCTCCAAAAGCACCGTCCCCGCCACGAACGCTTGATGGGGTCGTAAGTCGACGCGGCTCCCCAAGAGTGCTCGCAGTCCGGCAGTTTCGCGAAGAAGACGCGCGTAGGCATGACGCAGTTGCTCTCGGCTCTGAAAGAGCGCGTACGGCTGCAATTGCAGTCCGCCGAAGCGTACTTCGGGATCGGACGACTCTGCACCGAGAATTGGAACAAGCTCCGACTCAGCGAGCACTGCGGCCTCACCCGAGTCGAAAGAAACCGAGTACGAGTAGGGATCAGACGGCCCAACTGGCCTCTTCGCCACGCGTTCGATGACGCAGTCACCTCGAGTCGTGCGGCAGCGAGCGCCAAGCCCGAGGACGTCTCGGGTCAGTGAGCCATCCGGTCCAAACTGTCCGACGCCGAATGGCATTACCTGGCCACTAGCGACAAAGCGGATGGAATAGGCTCTATTCTGCGCGGACTCAATCTTCCCGAGTCCCAACTGTCGGTGCTTAACAATGAACCCGATCATGTCGCACTGACGGTATACGTCCACGCCTCGGCGGGCATTTCATCAGAGAATCCGGAGACGGGTGCCCGTTCGCTACGCTCGGAGTCCAGTCCCCACTCGTCTGCCGCGTGGTCACCTCTGGCTGCGGACACCGACAACCCGTCGTTGTTCGAGATAGCAAGTCCCACTTCAAATTGGTCGCGTGGGCTGACTGTCGCACAGTTTGTCAAGCAAGATCTGCTTGATATCTCGGTCGCGCTTCGCCTGCGAAGCGTCACTGGATTGGCTCCGGCGTCGAGTGAAGAGCCCTAGTCGTTCCGCTCGAGATACCTCGCACATTGCGCCCTGTTGGACTCGCCGAAGCGCGCCCAGCGAGTGCGAACGCTGCGTAAGTTCCCAAGTTGAGTTCCGTTAGCGCTGAACACCAGCGGCCCGGCAATCTGTGCGCTCAGTCTCTTGCCATCGACGATAACTCTGCTCGTCCTTCGCCTGAAGATATGCAGCGGCGACAATTCCGGCGTGCACGCACATCTGTATTGAGTCTCCTCCGCGCTTCGCGACTTCGTACTGCTCTTCAAAGTCGCTAGCAACGGATCCTTGGATTCCACCGAGAAAGAAGTACCACACCATCGCAGCGAATCCGAGCGCTGTGAGAAGACCAGCGAGCGCCCGTGCCGCCGGCCGCGCTGTCGGGCTCGGAACGCCGCAGTGCGGACACTTCACTGCTGAATCCGAGATCTCCGTCTTGCACTCGCGACAGGGCTTCAGTGCCATTCTTGATTCCTCGATTCGAAGAGCTGCCTTCTAGTTTCCCGCGCGTCCTTGCCTCTTGGGCCTGCAGATACAACACGCCGCACCTCAGAAGCCCGTTTCCGGTCTTTCTGCGGCGCGGCGTCGCGACACACTCGATTCTCACTCTAGGTACAGCACCTCGCAACCCGCCGCCCTCAAACCCTACGCGGGGGGTCTGACAGTCCCGCAGCGGCCCGCGCCTGCTTCCGCACCAGCTTCTTGTACTTAATCCGATGCGGCTGATCCGCATCCGGTCCCTTCCGCTTCTTCAGATCCTCGATGTACGCCTGGTAGTTCCCCTCAAACCAGACCACCTCCGAATCCCCTTCGTAGGCCAGGATATGCGTCGCCACACGGTCCAAGAACCACCGATCGTGTGAAATGACCACCGCGCACCCCGAGAAGTCGAGCACCGCTTCTTCCAACGCCCGCAGCGTATCCACGTCGAGATCGTTCGTCGGCTCGTCCAACAGCAACAGGTTGCCGCCGGTCATCAGCGTCTTCGCCAGATGCAACCGGTTCCGCTCACCACCCGACAGATTCGCGACGAGCTTCTGCTGGTCCGAGCCCTTGAAGCCGAACGCGCTCGCGTACGCGCGCGAGTTCATCTCCTTCTTCCCCACCGGGATCAGCTCTCGGCCACCTGAAATCTCTTCCCACACCGTGCGCTTGCCTTCGAGCGTGCGGTTCTGATCCTGGTAACTCAGCGACACGGTCTCGCCGACCTTGAGCGTGCCGGCATCAGGCGTCTCGCCGCCGGTGATCATCTTGAATAGCGTCGTCTTGCCGGCGCCGTTCGGGCCAATGATCCCTAGAACGCTTATCGCTTCTTTCTAGAGTTGTTAGTGGCGTATTGATGGGTTGATAATGGCCCGTTAGTTGATCGGAAATGGCTGTTTTCTGATAGCTATGGCGCACGCTTGATACGTCCCTCGACGCCGACGGCCTCGACCTGTCGACGATATCGACCCGAGTTCCCCAAATGTCGACAAGCAGACGCTCTATCGACACATCGGCCCCAACCCGAACCCGCGGCAGCATCAGCGCGCACCCCAATACCATCACCGCCGCTCGGCTGCTGCTGGGTATCAGCGATGCCGATGCCACAGAAGCGAAGCTCATCACCGACCACGACACGCTGGACGGCCGACGGTACGACGAGTTGCTGCCAGTCGTCGATGCGCTCGACGTGAGCGGTTACGTCCGTGCCGCCACGGCCGTATACCGGCGCTACTGAGCAGCATTCTCGCGCGCGCCGAGTCGCAGGCGTATGGCTTTGCCGCGAAGTACTGGCAACGATTGGCGGAGCTGGCGGCGCGTCGTGCCTCGCTGGCGCCGCTAGTGGATCACGCAGCGTTTGTGGCAATGGTGCGGCAGCAGCACGCGCGGAAGACGGCGTTCTGGGGGCGGGTAGATTCCATTACCGCGAAGTAGCGTCACCGCCATTGCCTCCACAGCACCGTCGGCCATCTGCAACGTTGGGGTTCGGCTGATTGCAACCTTTCGTGCCGAGCGTAACGAAGACGGCGTTCTGGGGGCGGCTGCAGCGACTCAGCGACTCCGCATCGATCTGGCCCCGGTGCGGCGAAATCGGCTTGCCGCCGCCTCGACGTGACGATACCTTGCAATAACCCTAAAGGTTAACGCTACAAGTGCACCGCCTCACGAGCGATGGACATCACGTTTCGATCCACCAAGCTCGAGAAGCAGTGCACCGACACCAAACGGGCCACCAAGACCTGGGGGCCCGAACAGGCACGCAAGATCCGCCAGCGGCTCGATGATCTCCGCGCGGCGCCCCATCTCGGCGACTTCCGCTCTCTCCCCGGGCGATGCCACGAACTCAAGGGGGACAGGGCGGGACAACTCTCGCTCGATCTCGTGCATCTGGATCGGTTGCTCTTCAAACCGAACCACGATCCTGTGCCAACGAAACCCGATGGCGGCCTCGATTGGGATGCGGTCACCGCCATCGACATTCTCGAGGTAGTCGACACCCATGATTGATCCCACCCGCAACACATACTCGCCCCCGGACGTCTCCCCCCCGGGTGACACCCTGCGCGAACTGCTCGAGGAGCGCGGGCTGTCACAGGCGGATCTCGCGGAGCGTATGGGACGGCCCAAGAAGACCATCAGCGAGATCGTCAACGCCAAGGCCGCGCTCACACCAGAGACCGCGCTCGAACTCGAGCTGGTGCTTGGCGTGAGTGCGGATTTCTGGAATGCGCGCGAACGGAACAACCGGGCCGCACTCGCGCGAGCGGAGCAAGCGGAGCGGCTTGCGGCGGACGTGACGTGGGCCAAGTCATTTCCCCTTCGGGCAATGCGGCAACGTGGGTGGCTGCCGGAATCTCGTGATCCGTCCGCGATCGTTCGATCGGTACTCGAATATTTCGGTGTGGCTTCCCGTACGCAGTGGGAATTGCTCGCGATGTCTGCGGGCGTGGCCTACCGCAAATCCACCGCGTTCGACGCAGATCCATTTGCGCTGTCTGCGTGGCTGCGTCGTGGCGAGATCGAGGCCCAGTCCGTGCGCACGGGCCCCTTTGACGCTGCGAAGTTCCGAAGCGCACTCGTCGAGGCGCGAGGAATGACACGCGAGGAACCAGCGGCGTTCGTCGATCAGGTGTCCGCGCTTTGCGCGAAGGCCGGCGTCGTCGTGAGCTTCGTTCCTGAGCTTCCCGCGTCGCGCGTCAGCGGTGCGGCACGCTGGCTCGGGTCACACCGCGCGCTGATTCAGTTGAGCCATCGGTACAAGACCGACGATCACCTCTACTTCACCTTCTTTCACGAGGCCGCCCACCTGCTGCTGCACGGCAAGCGCGAGGTCTTTCTGGACACCAGTGTACAGGAGGGGCGCGAAGAACACGAAGCCAACGATTGGGCAGCTGACTTCCTGATTCCCCCGACGGAGTTTGCGGCGTTCGTCAACGCGGGCGACCTGCGAGCCGAGGCTCTCGCGAAGTTCGCCGAGCGACTCGGCATCGCGCTGGGGATCGTCGTCGGGCGGCTGCAGCACGAGCGTACCGTGCCATTCAGCCGCTTCAACGCGCTCAAGCGCCCCGTGCGCTGGGCGGACGCAGTGCAGTAAGTCCCCCCTCCTTTCCCACCGTGATCAGCAATGACCACCCCGGAAACGTCACGCCTGCTCCAGGGACTCGAGGCACATCCCGAACAGCATCCGGTCGGCGGCTCCACCTGCAGCGACGTTGACGACCGCACACTGAAGTGCAGAGCCGGCCGAAACAGCGCCGGATCCAAGGACGTGATCCGCTCGAACGTCATCGTCCCCGGCGGCACGGGCAGTGGTGGGACAGCAGCCAACGCTTGGTCGGCCGAGCTCGTGTCCTCTTCGTGCGTCATCCGCCGTGCCTCACGGCACCCCCACCCCATCCAACCGCACCACCCCCACCCGCCCCGCAATCCACGCCCGCCCCGTCGAGCTCCACTCCACGCGATCGAACACGTTCCGCCGCAGCAACTCATTCGTCAGCGGCATCATCACCCACGATCCTCCTCGCCGCGCATACTACCCCCCACGCACCGCGATCGGCGTCCCGTCCCGCGCCATCTCGAATCGCGGGCTCTGCCCGCCGTATGGCAGCATCGGCGGCGCCGGCGCCTCGACGAGCACGCTGTCGTCGCCCACGGCGCGAAGGTGCAGCCGGCGCACCGGAATGGGACAGATCGTCTTGCCGCAGGTGCCGAGCTGTTGCTCGGTCACGTCGAACCAGGTCGTGTCCCCCACGGCCACGATCCCGTCAATGCGCCCGAGCGACAGTGGCGTCACGAGCGGTCGGCTTCCAGCCGACGTCACTCGGCGCAGCGTCTCGAGGTTCGTCGAGAAGTACGCCGACGCTCCCCAGATGCTCCGGCCTCGCGCATCGAGGCCCAGAAAGCCATACCCAGTCGGAGCGACTTCTTCCTGCCACGTGCCGTCAGCGGAGCGGTACGCGCGATTCCCCTTCGTCACGACGATCGTGCCGTCGGCCGTGATGCCCGACGCATACCGAAGCCCGGTGTCCGGCATCGCCCAGCTGCTCCATTGTCGGCCGCCGTCTCGGCTCACGTGCACCTGATCGGCGTATGACCACGCCACCGTCGTGCCCCGCGCCGTGGTGGCCACGATGCGCCCCGGCCCCGTCGGCACCGGCGTCATCGCATCGCGCAGCGAGTCGCCCTCGGCCACCTGCGCGTGCAGCGTCCCGGTCGCACCGCGAAACGCGATCGCCACCACCCCGTCGCCGACCGCGCGGAAGGTCCACACCGAGTCGCGGCCCATCGCGGTGCTGCGTGGCGCCGCCTGCACGACGATCCCATGCTCCACACGCAATGGCCCAGCGGCGACCAACACCGCCGTGCGCCCCGTGCGTCGCGGCGTGACGACCACCCAGTCGGCCCGGTACTGCGGCGAAGCGGACGGGTAGGCGCGCCACGTCCCCGAGGTCGGCACCTCGTTGCTCGCGCCGCGGTACACGCGGAGCGTCGCCACCGTGGTGTCGGCCACGCCCACCGACACCGTCGTCAGGAACGCGGGGTCGATCACGTTGCCGTAGGCATCGACTGCCGAGAGGTACGTGAGCGCGGGGGCGCCGCTGTCGAGCGCGAACGGCGCCGGCAGCGGCCAAGTGAACGACGCTACACGGCCGGCCCGCACCATCGTCGGCACCGACACCGACCCCTTGATGGACGTGCCGCCCGACGGGACACCGCCGAACGCGTACACGCGCAGATCCATCGCGGCCTCGCCGCCATTGCTCGGGCCGGTCGGCACGATCCGGCGCGGCGCGCGCAGCCGGAACGTCGCCGTGCCGTCCGAGCCCGTGCGCACCGAGTCCCCCTCGATGAGCGCGAAGCCCGCCGTGTCGGGTGGCGACGAGCACGTGACCAGGATCCCGCACCCGCTGAACGTGGTGATCAAATTGACGTCCCGTACCGGCCGTCCCCCTTCGGAGGTGACGCGCACGCGGACGGCACGCGGCAGCAGCTCGCCCGCCGAGACCGTCTGGCCGCCGCCGTCGAGGAGCGTCACGACGAAGGGTTCCGTGGTGTCGGCGGGGAGCGGGGCAAGCGCGTCGTGGCAGGCCAAGCCCAGGCAGGCCGCCAGCACGGCGGCGATCCCGAACGGGCCGCAGCGCGAAGGGCGATGCCGGCGATTCATTGCATCCGGTCCAGCGCATCGAGCGTCATGCCCAACAGCATGCGCCCGAGCTCCCAATGCAGTGCGAACCGAACTTCATCCACCCGCCACGTCCCGATCGCCGGCTCCACCTGCACGCGAAACGACTGCACCGTCCCGTTCCACGACATGCGGGCGTACTTCGCCCCGTCCGCATTGACCCAGAGGTCGGCGAACCCGTAGTCCTCCACCGGCCGCCCGTTCTTCATGACGGTCACCAGCTCCATCGTCGGCGGCTGGGCCACCTGCAGTGACGTCAGCCCGCGCGTGCTGACGTGGAGCACCGGTTGAAACAGTGAGGGATCCAGATACGGGACCCGCTCGAACGTCATCGTGCCTGGCGGTACCGGCAGTGGTTGGACAGCAGCCGACGCCTGGTCGGCCGAGCTCGTGGCATCCTCGTTCGTCATCCGCCTTGCCTCCCCCTAATGCAAAACCGGCGCGCCCGTCGTGCGGCGCGCCGGCGTCGGCTGCGTGGCTGGTGCAGTGTCGGGCCGCTGGCTTGGTTTGGCAATGCCGGCTTGGCAGATGTGTCGACCTATTGATGTTTGCTCGACACATAGCCATTGCCATTTGTACTCGATCGACACATTATTGGTGTATGTCGAAGGAATCTCATAAAATCGACACAACCGATCGATTCTGGCGATCAGACCGCCCATACAACGACCTGCCGACGCTCCCACCCAGCATCGAGGTCGAGACGCGGACTGTCCTCAAGCACTGCATCACGGCCCGAGCCGCCTTGGCCGAGTTGAAGCAGGCGGCCGAACTGATCCCCAATCAGGGCGTCCTGATCGGCACGCTGCCGCTCCTCGAAGCCGGCGCCAGCTCCGAGATCGAGAATATCGTCACCTCGACCGACCAGCTCTTCCAGCACGCCCACGATGAAGCGCGCGCCGACCCCGCGACACGGGAGGCGTTGCGCTACCGCCGAGCGCTACTCGACGGCTACCGCGCGCTGGCGAACCAGCCACTGACGACCCGTACGGCCGAACTCGTCTGCAGCCGCATCAAGGGCGTCGAGATGACGGTTCGGCGACTCCCCGGCACGGCACTCCGGAACACCGTCACCAACGAGGTCGTCTACACGCCCCCCGAGGGAGAGGCCCTCCTGCGCGACCGGCTCGCCAATTGGGAGCGCTTCATGCACGAGGCCACCGACCTCGATCCGCTGACTCGTTTGGCAATCGGACACTACCAGTTCGAAGCCATTCATCCCTTCACCGACGGAAACGGACGGACCGGGCGGGTGCTCAACAGCCTCTTCCTTATCGAGCAGGGGCTGCTGACGTTGCCGATCCTCCACCTGAGCCGATACATCAATCGCAACCGGGCGGAGTACTACCGCCTGCTGCTCCGCGTCACGAGCGATGCCGACTGGGAGTCGTGGGTGCTCTACATGCTCCGCGGCATCGAGGAGACCTCGCGCTGGACCACCGAGCGCATTGCCGTCGTGCGCGCGCTGCAAGCGCACACTGAAGACTACGTGCGGCAGCGACTCCCCAAGCTCTACCGCCACGAGTTGGTGTCGCTGCTCTTCGAGCGACCCTATTGCCGCATCGCCGACATCACCGAGCGCGGCCTCGCCAAGCGGCAGACGGCGTCGGTCTACCTGAAGCAGCTCGCCGCGATCGGGGTGCTGGCCGAGGTGCCGACATCCAAGGAGAAGCTGTTCGTTCACCCGAAGCTGATGCGCGTTCTCACCGAGGACGGCGCGGACTTCGAGCGGTACCCGGGGCCGGAGACACCGTAGCCGTGGATCTCGGTCGTTCTGGCGAGCCTGACGTGCACATCCGGGCCGGCGGACTTGGCGTCGCAGAGTGGGGATCCTCGCCTCGGCGAGGATGTGCCGCAGGATCTCACGCGGCTCGTACGACATCCACGGCGTCTGCCAGGATGTAGGGGCGCAGATATGGTGACAGCCCCTCCGTCGTCACGAGTTCGACCCGACGTCCAAGGACCGATTCGAGCAGGTCGCCGAGATCCACGAGGTGCCCCAACGTCTTCTGCTCGGGCTCGAACTCGACCAGGAGGTCGACATCGCTGTCCGGACGGGCCGTATCGCGGCGGACAGATCCGAACAGCGCAAGCCGCCGCACGCCAAGTCCGAGGATCTCGGAGCGAACGGACTGTAGCAGCGACTCGACGTCGGCTCGGGAGAGCGTGTTCGCGATCATGGGTTCGAACGTATCGGCCGCCGAGGGTCCCTCGGTAGCCATTGTGGAACGGATTAGAGATTCGACGTCCAAACGTTGCCACGCACCCCGAAGCACCCCGCCCCCCGCCGCCGCCCGCCGGCACCACCAACTCCGGCCGAGGTGGCCGAGTCCGCCGCCGACCTCCGCCGCACCCTCGACGGCTGGCGTCGCTCCCGGCGCTTCCTCGACTACTACCCCTCGCGCGCCTTCGGCCACGCGTTGACCGAGTGGGTCGAAGCACTGCTCGACGACGTCGCCCCACACGATCCCGTCGCGGCCTTGGACCTCCTCGAGCGCTGCATCACCCACGACGCCAAGTTCTTCGGGCGCGCCGACGACTCCGACGGCAGCATCGGCAACGCCATCTACCGTGCGGCCGAGGCATGGGTCACCGTCGCCGCGCAGAGCCGGCTCGACCCATCGGACCTTCGTCGGCGCATGGTCGCGCTCACCGACGCCGACGAGTACAACTCGCGCGACCCCATCCTGCGTCGCGCCAACGAGGTTCTGGCCGAGCCCGACCTGCGCGCCCTCGTCGCCCTCTTCGAAGCCCGACTCGAGTCGGCCATTGCCGCCGCCGGTCGCACGCCACCGCGCGAGCTCGACGTGCTGATTATCGCCGGAGCGCTCGAACGGCTGGCCCACGCCCTCCGCGACCCCGAGATCTTCGTCCGCGCGACGCTCCGCTACAGCCCCGATCCCGTCCCCGGCGAACGCGAGCGATTCGCCAAGGCCTTTCTCGCCGCCGACCAACCCGAGGCCGCGCTCCAGTGGCTGGACGCGTCGTGGGGCTACCTCGAAGCCTCACGCTCGGCGCTGCGTGCCGAGGCCTTGGAGCGGCTCGAGCGGCTGGACGAGTGCGCGCCGCTCAGGCGTCAGCTCTTCGAGCAGGTGCCCACGGCGCTGGCGCTGCGCGCGTGGCTCGCGGTGCTCCCCGAATCACAGCGCGATGACGCCCGCCGGCAGGCGCGCGAGATCACGATGACGCATCGGGACGTCGGGGGCGCGGTCGTGATGTTCCTCGAACTGGAGGACCCCGAGTCAGCCGAGGCGACGCTGGTTGCCCGCCCCGATCGGGTATGGGGGGGCGACTACTACCGGCTGGTGGATGCGGCCAAGGTGCTCCGCAAGGCCGGCCGCGTTCGGGGGGCCACGGTGATCTATCGGGCGCTCCTGGGCGGCATTCTCGATGGGGCCAATTCCACGGCCTACGGGCACGCGGCCAAGTACTGGTTGCGGCTGGCGGACATGGCGGCGAGCGGCGTGTCGCTGGCGCCGCTCGGGCCGCATGCGGAGTTCGCGGCGGAGATCGAGGGGCGGCATGCGCGGAAGTGGGCGTTCTGGCGGCGGGTGGGGGAGATGAAGGCTAGTGGCACCTGGCATTAGGTGCTCGATTATGCCGCTATTGTGTCGTTGATATAAGTCGATTGATGAGGTCCTTTTGCGGCTCGCGCGCGGCGACGAGCTCGTACGCGTCAGCCAAGTCCTCTATCTGCCACCGGTTCAGAACCGCTTCGGCGTGCGTCCGCCATACCTCGAGACCGCCCTGGCGGCGGTCGCCCAGGCCACCGGCGAAACCGTCGTCCCGCACGGCGCAACTGCTGCGAACATGCTTGGGCTTTCCCAGCAGGTTCCGGTGCAGTCCGTGTTCCTCGCGTCGGGGCGCGTCATCCGGCGGCTGCACCACCGAGAGAACGGTGTCCATCCGGGCCACCTTGCCAGCCAACATTATCCGATCGACTCCAGACGCCTATCGCTCGGTATCTCCCAACAGAAAGCGATAGAAGTTGTTTCGCGGCAACAACTTGCACCGCCTATCGCCGGCCGGAGTCGCCTCAATGACGCGTACTGACAGGCCAACGGCCGTTAGGGCATCAAGAGACCGGCCAGTAGCGCCGCCATCGCTTCTCACCCACGTACCGCACCGCACCCCCGGCGTGAAGCGCATCGAGCGCCCGCTTCACCTGCCGCTGCTCGATCTCCGCCCCGACGCGGCCCCGAATGGCACTGATGGCAGAACCGGGGTACCGCCGGAGGTCCTCGAGAACGAGCGCCGCCAGCCGATGCGGCTCGATTCGCTTGAGCGTCGTTGAACCGGTGAACTCGAGATCCCGCAGCACCTTCGGGTTGACGAAGTACCGAGTAGCTCGCGTGCGGCCGGCCGAATGGACCAATCCCCACTGCTGCAGGCGACGAATCCATGGCTGAACGTCCTGCGCGGACCCCAATTCGAGCGCCGCCGCCAGTTCCTCGACGGTCATGGCGTCGTGCTGCGCCAACAGGCCGAGGGCGATGCGCTCCCGCTGCGTGAGCTGGTACACCTGATCCGCCTTCGCCATCAGATCGATGATGGCAGGCTTCAGGATGCGACGTCGCACGATCACCTGCACACGATCATCCCGTTCGGCGATCTCCGGTCCGGGCCGCCCCTGAGAGAGCAGTACCTCGAACATGCGGTCGAAGCCCGTCCCCTCGCGCTCCATGAGCTTGAGATCGTGGAAGAGCCGCGCCAGATGCTCGTTCCGTCGCACGGTGGTGTGGAGCACGTTGCGAGGGGTGACGCCGAGCGGCAGCGGACCGGGGTTCACGACCTCGAGCCGATCCGGATGCAGGTTTAGGAAGATGTCGCCACGCTGCGTGTACGGACGGTGTACGAGGGCATTCACGAGCAACTCCCGAACGACCACCTCATCGAACGCCGGCACCTGCTGCCGGTACAGCCCGTCCGGCAGCTCGTACTGCTCTCGAAACTCCGGCACCTCGCGCCACACCGCTTCGACGAGATCCATTGGGCTGCAATCGTGATCGTCCCAGACGCGCTTGGCGATCTTCTCCCCGCGATCGTCGTACCGGATGCACTGAATCACCGGCGATGACAGCAGGTCGGCGCGCTCTTGTCGCCGACCGATGCACAGAATGCCGAGGTTCGTGAGCCACTCGGCGCGCACGAGCTGGTAGTGCTCGAGGAGCTCCTCGTCCGACTTCTCTTTCACTGCCGCCTTCACGCGCTCCGACGCCCGAAGCGCCGCCAGCAGCCGTTCGCGCAACGCGGTATCGGCCGCGGTTCGCGGCACCCGTTGGGTGGTTTGCGTCTCCCACGGCCACGCACCACGCTCCGCCGCCAGCCGGAGCACATCATCACCCACTACCGGCCGGCTTTGGTCGGCGACCCTCAGGTAGTATTCGCCGCCGGTGGTGGATGCGACCGATGTGCCGCGCGGGATCGTGAGATCGAGATACTCGCCTCCGCCCGGCGACACAATGACGTCTGCCACCGTGGTGACGTTCACCGTCAGCTCGGCCATGCGCCGACGGACACGCTCTGCTGTGTCGGCGGCGATACGTTGGCCGGAAGGCGGCTCGTCCGCGTCGTCCTCGATGCCAATACGGATCCGCCCCCCGGATGCGTTCGAGAAGGCGACGCAGTCCTTGGCGAGCCCCTGCCAATCGGCCGCAGCGCCCTGCACGATCCGCAGCGACTTCTTGTCGATGTGCTGGCCCTCGCCCGTCACCGCATGGGTCTCGGCGACTGGCCCCTTACTTCCGCACCAACTTCTTGTACTTGATCCGATGCGGCTGATCCGCATCCGGTCCCTTCCGCTTCTTCAGATCCTCGATGTACGCCTGGTAGTTCCCCTCGAACCAGACGACCTCCGAATCCCCTTCGTACGCCAGGATATGCGTCGCCACGCGATCCAGGAACCACCGATCGTGTGAGATGACAACGGCACACCCCGAGAAGTCGAGCACCGCCTCTTCGAGCGCTCGCAGCGTATCGACATCGAGATCGTTCGTCGGCTCGTCCAGCAGCAGCAGGTTGCCGCCGGTCATCAGCGTCTTCGCCAGGTGCAGCCGGTTCCGCTCGCCGCCGGAGAGGTTCGCCACGAGCTTCTGCTGGTCCGAGCCCTTGAAGCCGAAGGCCGACGCATACGCCCGCGAGTTCATCTCCTTCTTCCCCACCGGGATCTGCTCCCGCCCGCCGGAGATCTCCTCCCACACGGTGCGCTTCCCTTCGAGCGTGCGGTTCTGGTCCTGGTACGACAGCACCACCGTCTCGCCCACCTTCAACGAGCCGGCGTCCGGCTTCTCCACCCCGGTGATCATCTTGAACAGCGTCGTCTTGCCCGCGCCGTTCGGGCCGATGATCCCCACGATGCCGGCGCGCGGCAGTGAGAAGCTCATGTCCTCGAAGAGCACCTTGTCCCCGTACGCCTTGCTCAACTTCTCCGCGATCACGACATCATTGCCCAACCGCGGCGCGGGCGGAATGACGATCTCGTTCTGCACGATCTTGTCCAGCTGCGCCTCGGCCGCCAGCTGCTCGTACTGCTGCAAGCGCGCCTTGTTCTTCGCCTGACGCGCCCGCGGCGCCATGCGCACCCACTCGAGCTCGCGGTCGAGCGTCTTCTGGCGAGCACTGGCCGCTTTCTCTTCCTTGGCCAGCCGGTCCCGCTTTTGCTCGAGCCAGCCGCTGTAGTTGCCCTCGTAGGGCACCCCCTTGCCGCGGTCGAGCTCGAGGATCCACTTCGCCACGTTGTCCAGGAAGTAGCGGTCGTGCGTGATCGCCACCACCGTCCCCGGATACGTCTCGAGATGATGCTCCAGCCACGCCACCGACTCGGCGTCGAGGTGGTTGGTGGGTTCGTCGAGCAGCAGCATGTCCGGCTGCTCCAGCAGAATGCGGCACAGCGCCACCCGGCGCTTCTCGCCGCCCGAGAGATTGGTCACCTCGGCGTCGCCCGGCGGCAGCCGCAGGGCGTCCATCGCCACTTCGACCTTGTTGTCGAGGTTCCAGAGGTCCAGCGTATCGATGCGCTCCTGCACCGCCGCTTGGCGGTCCAGAAGCTTCTGCATCGCCTCGTCGCTCATCTCTTCGGCGAACTTGGCGTTGATCTGCTCGAACTCGGTCAGCAGGTCGCGCTGCGCCTTGACCGCGAGCTCGACGTTGCCGCGGACGTCCAGCGTGGCATCGAGCTGCGGCTCCTGCGAGAGAAAGCCGATGCGCGTCCCCTTGGCCGCCCACGCCTCGCCCTGGAACTCGGTGTCGAGTCCCGCCATGATCTTGAGCAGACTCGACTTGCCGGCGCCGTTCGGGCCCAGGACGCCGATCTTGGCCCCGGGGTAGAACGACAGCCAGATGTTCTCGAGGATGATGCGCTGCGGGGGGATCACCTTGGTGAGCCCCTTCATCACGTAAATGAATTGCGCGGCCATGGGTCGGGTCGGATGGGACGGGTCGCGCGGCACCAGGATCGCGCCGCCGCGAGAGCCCAAATCTACCACCGCCCTCCAGTCGCCCCGCCCGCCGACGGGCCGGCGGAACTACCCGTCGCGGCCGTAGCTCGCGAGCGCGCTCGCCACCGCCTCGTTCGACTTCATCGCCATCCGCAGCGTCGCGAGCATCGCGAGCCGGTTGGTGTTGAGCTGCGTCGAGATGCCGGCGATCGCCGTCGTGCCCCCGGCTTGCGCGGCCGAGCCGACCGCGGCCCCGGCCACCGGTTCCCCCGATGGCGCTGCGGACTCCGTCCCCACCCGCTCGGCCGCCCGCTCGGCGCGGCGCGTGAGCGAGGCGATCTGCGACATCGGGTTCGACCGAACGGGTTCGATCATGGCATTACCGGAGAAAGGGGGGCGTGTGGCGGGTGGGACAAGCTCGCCCCGTTCGCCCCCTCATGCCGACACGCTGCGGGCACTGGCGTCACCTCGTGTCACCCTTTGCCTTCCGTGGGTTACAGCCCCCGGCCGGGTGCCGGCAAAGGGGGGGGTTGCGCTTTTGGTTAATGGTGTTACCATAGTCAACGCGTATGGCAAAGATCACGACCTCCTCGACTCGGGCCTCCCGCCTCCGCCAGCGCTCTCTCGAGCGCCGGGAGGCGGAGCGTGTCCGGCTGCGGGACGAGTTGCTGGCGGTTGCCGAGCGGCTGTTGCAGGAGAACGGCTACGCGGGGTTCTCGTTGCGGCAGGTTGCCGAGGCGACCGGCTACACGCCGACCACCATCTACCGCTACTTCGACGACCGGGACGCGCTCCTCAAGACGGTTATTTCGAAGTGGTTCACCACATTCGCCCGGGAGCAGGAGGCGGCGTATCGCAGCGCCTCGAGCCCCCGGGACCGGTTGATGGCGATGGCGGCGGCGTATCTGCGGTTCGCGGTCGAACACCCCGCGGTGTACCGCGTGATGTTCCTCGAGCGAATGGACATCGGGCTGCTCCCCGGTGGGGATTCGTTCGAGAAGGATCCCGGCTTCGGGGTGCTCATGCGAGCCGTTACGGAGCTCCGCGACGCCGGCGGCACCGGGGAGTTGGACCCCATGGCCGCTGCGATGGCGCTCTGGGTGGGCCTCCATGGCGTCGCGGCCATGGCCGTCTGTTCCGGGATGCTCGATGGCATCGGCGCCGAACGCCTGGGAATGCTGGTCACCGCCAATACGCTCTCGGGGTTGGCTGGGCAGTAGCTGTTTTTTTTTGTCGCGATGGTAACGCTGTTCCTTTTTCTTCCTCCTCTCACCGGATAACTCATGTTCACGCTCCGTCGTCCTGCGGTGCCGAACGGCACCACCTCCCTCATCGCTTTGGCCATGCTGGCGATGACCGCCGTGCCCGTCCGGCACGTCGTGCACGCCCAGGCCCCGGCGACCGCCGCCGCCCCCCGGTCGGACATGGTCGGCCTGCTGACCGGCACCGTCATCGACCGCGCCACGCGCCAGCCCATCGCCGAGGCGCAGGTCGGCGTGACCGGGACGTCGCTGGTCACCCTCACCGACGCGGCTGGCCGGTTCCGCATCGTCAACGTCCCCGTCGGCACCCGCTCCGTCCGCGTCGTGCGCATCGGCTTCGTGCCGGCCGTCGCGACCGACCTGCTCATCAACCCGGGCCGCCCGACGCAGACGGCGATCGCGCTCGACGCGGCCCCGTCGCAGCTCTCGAACGTGCGCGTCGTCGCCGGCGCCACGACGACCGACGTGCCGCGGACGATGCCCAATTCGCGGATCACGATGTCGTACGAGGAGATCCGGCGCTCGCCCGGCGCGGTCGGCGACGTCAGCCGCCTCGTGCAGGCGATGCCCGGCGTCCTCACCGGCAACGACCAGCGCAACGACATCATCGCGCGCGGCGGCAGCCCGATGGAGAACCTCATGCTGATCGACGGCATCGAGGTGCCGAACATCAACCACTTCGCCGGCCAGGGCGCGACCGGCGGCCCGATCGGGATGATCAACAACGAGCTCGTCCGCGGCGCCACCTTCATGGCCGGCGGCTTCGGGCCCAAGTACGGCAACCGCCTCTCGAGCGTGCTCGACATCTCGCTGCGCGAAGGCAACGCCGACCGCTGGCGGGCGGAGTTCGACATGAGCACCGCGGGCGCCGGCCTCATCACCGAAGGGCCGCTGGGCCGCAAGGCGACGTTCATCTTCTCGGCCCGGCAGAGCTACCTCGACCTCCTCGCGCCGGCGCTCGGCCTGACCGCCATCCCCTACACCACGAACTTCCAGATGAAGGCCGCGCTCCACGCCGACGCGCGCAACGAGTTCGCGTTCGTGGGCCTCGGCGGCTACGACCGCATCAGCTTCGACAGCCGGGCCAACGACACCGAGGACCCCGATCCGCCGGGCTCGACGCGCGTGCGCGGCGACCGCTGGACGGGCGGGCTCTCGTGGCAGCGGCTCCTCGGCTCGCGCGGGGTCGGCACCCTGGTCGCCAGCGCCAGCACCTCCGCGAACAACGTGCGGGTCACCGAGCTCGCGCTCGGCCCGAACCCGGTGTTCCGCAATGACGCCCGCGAGAACGAGTACGTCGTGCGCTACGACATGCAGCTCGCCTTCCCCGGCCTCGTGGACGTCGCCGCCGGGGCCAGCGCCCGGCGCATCTCGCTGCGCAGCGACCTGGCCTCGCCGTTCGGCGTGAACAATCCCTTCAGCGCGTCGCCGACGCGCGTGGACGCCGTCAACGTGAACACCACGACCGACGCCGACATCGTCGCCGGCTACGTGGAGCTCTCCCGCACGCTGGGCCGCGTGGACCTCGCCGGCAGCACGCGCGTCGATCAGTTCGGGCTCGCGAACGTCACGCGCTTCTCGCCGCGCGCCACGGCCACCGTGCACGTCACCGAGGAGGTCGCCCTGAGCGGCACGTGGGGCCGCTACCACCAGCAGGTGCCGCTGGTGTACTCCGCCAACGTCCCCGCCAACACGTCGCTGCTCCCGATGCGCGCCGACCAGGGCGTGGTCTCGGTGCGCTGGACCCCCAGCGCGAGTCTCCTGGTCAGCGTCGAGGGCTTCGACAAGCGCTACGCGGACTACCCGGTCGCGGTCGCCTACCAGCAGCTGTCGCTCGCCAACACCGGCGAGCAGAACACCGTGTCGGAACTGCTCTTCCCCATGCGCTCGAGCGGCACCGGGCGGTCGCGCGGCGTCGAGGTGTTCGCCCAGAAGAAGCTGACCGAGTCGTTCTACGGCCAGATGAGCTACACCCGGTCGCGCGTCGAACACCGCGCGCTCGACGGCAACTGGCGGCCGGGCGGCTACGACTCGCCCAACCTCTTCACGGCGATCCTCGGGGCCAAGCGCGGCGCGAAGTGGGAGTTCTCGACGCGGGCGAGCTTCTCCAGCGGGCGTCCGCTGACCCCGCTCCTCCTCGCGGCGAGCACGGCGCAGAACCGCCTCGTCTTCGATGCCGCGCGGCTCAACAGCGAGCGCACCCCGGACTATGCGCGGCTCGACGTGCGCGTTGACCGCCGCTTCGCGATCCGCGGCACCTGGCTCTCGACCTACATCGAGATCCAGAACGTCACCAACCGCGAGAACCGTTCGGCGCAGCAGTGGAACGCCAAGACCAACGCCGTCGAGTGGCGGCCGCAGGTGGCGCTGCTGCCCCTGATCGGCATGAACTGGAAGTTCTGATCCCGCCCGGACGGCGGGCGCCGAGAAGGAAGGCGGACGTGCGAACCGCAGGCACCACCCGCGCGTTGGTCCGCCATGGACCTGGCCTCCCTTCTCGGCGACCGCCTCTCCGCCAGCCCCCTGACCGCGATCCCGCTCCTCTTCGCGGCAGGGGTGCTGACGTCGCTGACCCCCTGCATCTACCCGATGATCCCGATCACCGCGGCGATCGTCGGCGGTACGTCGGTGGGCGACGCGGCGCCGCCGCGGTGGCGGGTGGCACTGCTCACGCTCACCTACGTCCTCGGGCTCGCGGCGGTCTATTCCACCCTGGGGCTGCTCGCGGGGCTCAGCGGCACCGTCTTCGGCGCGGTGTCGAGCAACCCGTGGGCGCTCTTCGCGATGGCGAACCTGCTGGTCGTCGCCGCGCTCGGGCTGCTCGACGTGATCCCGGTGCGGATTCCGCAAGCGCTGCAGCAGCGGGCGGCCACCACCGGCACCGCCGGCCGCTTCACCGGGGCGCTGGCGATGGGGGCGATGAGCGGGCTCGTCGCCGCCCCGTGCAGCGCCCCGGTCATGGCCGGCGTGCTCACGTGGGTCACCACCACGAAGAGCGCGGGGCTGGGCTTCGCGTACCTCTTTGCCTTCTCGCTGGGGATGTGCGCGCTGCTGGTGGTCGTGGGACTCTCCACGGGGGCGGTCGCGCGGCTGCCCCGGGCGGGGCTGTGGATGGTGCGCGTCAAGAAGCTCTTCGCGCTGATCTTCCTCGGCGTCGCCGAGTACTATCTGATCGAAGCCGGCAAGCTCTGGCTGTAGCCCCCGCCCCGACGACCGTTCCCCGATGACGCCCCGCTCGCGATTCCGCACGGCCCTCGCCGCCCTGGCGATCGCCGCCCTCCCGCTCACCCTCCCGCTCGGCGCCCCGCTCGCGGCGCAGGACCTCGGCCTCACGCTCGGTACCAAGGCGCCGAGCTTCGCGCTCAAGACGGTGGACGGCAGCCGGACCGTGGACCTCGCCGCCTACCTCGGCCGCAGGCCCGTGCTGCTCGAGTTCTGGGCCAGTTGGTGCGACAACTGCAAGGCGCTCGAGCCGTCGCTGCGCGCCGCCATGAAGCAGTACGCCGGTCAGGTCGAGTTCATCGGCGTCGCCGTCTCCGTCAACCAGCCCGCCCGCCTCGCCGCCGCCTACGCGAAGAAGCACGGGCTGCCGGGGACGCAGCTCTACGACCAGTCCGGCGACGCCTCCGAGCTCTACCAGACACCGGCGACGTCGTACGTCGTGGTGATCGGCCGCGACGGCACCGTGAAGTACACGGGGCTCGGCGGCCAGCAGGATCTCGTGGCGGCGGTGAAGAAGGGGCTGTAGGGGGCGGGGCCGATCAGCTGCCGCCGAGCGACGCCGCCACGGCCACCATCATCTCCGCGATCCCGGGCATGGGCGCGGGGTTCTGGTTGGTGATCACCACCACCGTGAAGCGCCCCGCGGGGTCGTGAACCGCCACCGACGCGAATCCGCGGATCTCCCCGGTGTGGCTCCATACGGTGCGCCCCGCCAGGATACGTCGCGACATGCCCAGCCCGTAGTGCTCGCTGCCTACCGTCGTCATCATCGCGGCCAGCGACGCCGTCCCCACGAGGCCGCCTGTCATCAGCCCCTGCCACCAGCGGGCCAGGGCTTCCGGGGTGGAGAAGTAGGCGCCCGAGGCCCACGCGGCGCTGTACGTTGACGTCCGCGTGTTCATGATGTTCTGGGAGCCCGCCACCCATCCCGTGGCGAGCGGCCCCGTGGGAGACTCGGCCTGGTCGAGGAAGGGCGCGGTGAGGCCGAGCGGTGCCAGCAGCTGCTCGCGCACCAACTGGTGGAACGACCGCCCGCCGGCAGCTTCGGCCACCAGCCCCGCCAGCTGGTAGTTGGAGTTCGAGTAGCTCCACCCCTCGCCCCGCGCGAACAGTGGGGGGCGCAGCAGAGCCAGCGCCCGCTGGGGCGTCCAGCGGGCGGAGACATCCGCGAGGATCGAGTCCCGATACCCGGGCGCGTTCGTCACGTCGAACACGCCGCTCGAATGATTGAGCAACTGGCGCACCGTGATGGCCGGGTCCACGTGCGGAATCGGCGCGAGCCAACGGCTGACGGGATCGTCGAGGGAAAGTCGCCCCTGCTCGGCCAGGCGCACGAGCAGCGCCGCCGTGAGACTCTTGCTGACGCTGCCGATCCCCAGCCGCATCGCGGTGTCCATCGGGACACCCGGCTGCGACAGGCCGGCGGCGCCGCGCCAGACCCGGCCGTCGGCGAGCACCACGGCGGCGGACGCCCCGCGGAGCGGGACGGCGGCGACCGCGCTGTCGAGCCCGCGCTGCAGCCGCACCGACCACGCGGCGTCGGCCGGCGTCGGCGTCGGTCCCGCCGGAGCCGCCGGAGCCGCGCAGCCGCCTGCCGCACCCAGGAGCAGCACGACGGCGCTGCGCCAAAGGCGCCACGCGTGGAGCCCGGGACGGGGCCGGGATACCGGGCAGCGTGGGGACGGGGCGGGAACGAGGGGCATCGGAGCGGACTGGACGATGAGAGGGGGCGCGCCCCGAGCACTGCGGCGCACGGGGGGCTACCGACATTGGACGGGAGCGCGTCCCCCGCGTTAAAGGAACGGCAGCGGGACGACGATCCTGTACCGTGGCCGGGCGGCGAGGGGCACGTGGCCGCCTCGTGCAATTGGGCGTAGATTCGCCATCACATGCCGTCGTTCGAGAGCGTCAGTCTAACGCTGCGGCTCCAGGTCACCCTCGTCGCCGCGACGGCGTTGCTGATCTGGCGGCTGCGTCGCGTGTACGGCGGCGAGGCGCTGCAGCACCTCACGGTCGGCTGGGTGCTCTGGACGCTGCGCATCGCCGTGTCGATCGCCGGGGTCATCGCGATGAACGCGGCGATGGAGCCGCACCACCCCTGGCGGCGCATACTCACCGCGGCGGCGATGTTCCTGGCGGTGGGCACCGCCGCGTACATGCAGGCGGGGACGTTGGGTGTCGCCGGCATCGCGAGGAAGAACCCGCTCCGGCGGTGGGTGGTTGTGGTCGCGATCGGCCTCTCGATGGTCGCCGTCCTCACCACGTTCGCCGGCGCGCCCATGTGGTGGCGGCGCCTGCTGATTCTGATTTCGTCCACGATTGTACCGCTCGTGCTGTTCGGGAGCATGGGGTGGTACCTCCTGCGCGCCGCCCGCGACGACCTGACCACCGGGCGCCAGTTGGCGGGGATGGCCTACGCCCTGTTCGCCGCGAAGCAGACGTACAACCTGGCGGAGTACGTCCGGATGGGAGCGCCGTCCGCGCCGCCGTCCCCGTACTCCGAGGCCATCTTCCACGTGCTGGTGGCGATGGGCACCGTAGCGCTGCTGCTCGAGCGCGAGCGCCAGCGGTCGGTGCAGGCCGAGCGCGAGCAGCGCCGACTCGAAGGCGAGCTCGCCGCCCGCGACCGCCTCGACAGTCTCGGGCGGCTGGCGGGGGGCGTCGCGCACGACTTCAACAACATGCTCACCGCGATCCTCGGCAACGCGCAGATCGCCCGCGCGCGGCTCGACGAGGTGACGGCCGGCGGCCCGGCGGAGGACGTGTCCGAGGAGCTGGCGAGCATCGAGTCCACCGCCACGCGCGCCTCGGCCCTGACGAAGCAGCTGCTGGCGTTCGCCCGGCGCGACCGCATCGCCCCTGTGCCCTTCGACGTGATCGCCCGCCTCCAGCGGGTACGCCAGTACGTGACACCCATGTTCGCCCCGCCGGTTCACTTCACGGTGGCGTACGCCCCGGGCGACCTGCAGGTGCGCGGCGATCCCGACCGGATCGAGCAGGCCGTCATCAACCTGCTGCAGAACGCCCACGACGCGCTCGGAGGGAAGGCGGGCGAGATCACGCTGCGGGTGGACGTCGTTCCCGGCGCGCTCGACGGCCGCGATGCCGTCCGGATCTCCGTCTCGGACACCGGGGCGGGTATGGACGACACCGTGCGCGCGCACCTGTTCGAGCCCTTCTTCACCACCAAGTCGGCGGCGAACGGCACCGGCCTCGGCCTGTCCATCGTCCACGGCGCCGTGACGCAGGCGGGTGGGCGCATCGAGGTCGAGAGCGCTCCCGGGGCGGGGACCACGATCGGCCTGATCCTGCCGCGCGTGGAGCCGGTCGCGGTGCCTGCCGTGTCCGACGAGCATCGCCTGGACGGGCTGGCCGGCGTGCGCGTGCTCGTCGTGGACGACGATCCCCTGGTGCGGCGGGTGGCGGCGCGCATCCTCGAGAAGCAGGGGATGCGCGTCCTCGAGGCGAGCGACGCGGAAGAGGGGCTCGCGCTGCACGCGGCCCAGCCGGCCGGCGCGGCGGTGCAGATGCTGCTCACCGACCTCGTGATGCCCGGCGCCAACGGCCGCACGCTCGCGCGGCTGTTGCGCGGGCGCGATCCCGCGCTGCCGGTCGTGTACATGTCGGGCTACGAGGCCGACACGTTCACCGACGAGCCCGACGCTCCGGTGGGCGTCTTCGTGCGGAAGCCCTTCACCAAGGAGCGGCTGCTCGTGGCGATGCGCGAGGCGCTGGCGGGAGCGGTGGCGACCTCGTAGCCGGCGGGGACGACGGGGCGAGCAAAGCCGGGGCAACCGGACGGCACGGTCGGTGCCTACGCCGAGAGGGCCGAGATCCCCACGAGCACCGCCAGCAAATGGTGGAACGCGTTGGGCCGCTCGAGCCGCTGGAGCGCGAACCGGCGCCCCTCCTCGGCGATGGCCTGAGCTTCCGCATCGTGCGCACGCGCCCACGCAACGCGATCGAGCAGGTCGGAAAGGTCGGGCGCGACGGGCAGGAAGTGACGCCACGGGACGAGCTGGGGGTAGTACCACTGCTCGTGCTCGCTTTCCTGCTTGAGGACGAGCGAGCCCGAGCGGAGAAGCCACCGCAAGCGGGACCAGCTCGAGGAGTTCCCGTCAACGTCCACGAGATAACGGTATGCCACGCTGTCAACCGGAGAGACCTCAGGGGCGCTCCAATCGCCCACGCGCAGCGCTGCGTTCGATTCCGCCCCTTGCACCAACCGCGTGAAGCGGGCGTTGACCACGTCGGGATTGGTCCGCGAGAGGGCTACGAGGCGCGCGCGGGGGATCGTCGCCCACTCCGGCTGGTCGAACGTCCCCCCGGTCGTGGCACCGCGCCAGAAGGCGATCCGCTGGCGGTCGGCCCACGGCCAGCGGCTCGCCGCGCGATCGATCTGGCGGGAGAGGTGATCCTCCCCGCGCAGGATCTCGAAGTCCGGAATGAGAACCATCCCGGTGAGCCGCCGCCGCCGGCAGAAGCAGAGGACCGGTGCGTGTTCGGCGTCGCCGTCGGGGACATCGCGGTAGTTCAGCAGTACGTCATGGTCCGGCAGGCCGACCCGACGGGCAAGGCGTTCGATCGCCCAGACGGTCCACCGCACACGTTCGTGGCGGGGTCTGCGCGCTTCCACCCGGACGCGCCCTCCGCGCACGGTGAAGCGGGCCGACAGATCGGGCTCCTGCGCGGACAGGGCCGCCCACTGCCGGTCGATCGCTGCGGCCGTGATGCCCCGGTCCGCAAAGGACAACAACTCCCGGTGGACGGCGGTGCGCACGGCCTCGTCCTCGGGATGTGCGGCGCGCCATCCGTGGATCTCCCGATACAGGTGCAGCTGGTCGAACAACCGCTGGATCGGTCGCATCGGTCGAAGGTACGAGCGCCCGCGGAAAACGGGAGCATCCTCGCCGTCCGTACCGCCATGCCCAGCGGTCGGTCTCGCGCCGGGCAAGGGCGGTGCGTACTGCTACATCGCGGGTTCCCGGCGGGGACACCGCGGGCGACGGGTTCGGCGCTAAACTCCATGGGTGCCGGGCCATCCGGCCGGCCTCCGTCCCCGTCCGCCCCATGCTCCGCCTCGCGCTCCGCTCCGCGTATCTCACCGGCCTTTGCGTCGTCGCCGGCGTCGTCGCCGGCCCCCTCGCCGCCGGCGCGCAGTACCGCCAGCCGCCGCAGCCGATCGCGCAGATCCTCGACCAGCCGGCGACGCCGCTCGTCCAGCTCTCGCCCGATCGCGAGCGGCTGCTGCTCCTCGAGCGCCCGGGCCTGCCGCCCATCGCCGACGTCGCCGCCTTCGAGTACCGCCTCGCCGGCCTGCGCTTCGACCCCCGCAACTCGGGCCCCTCGCGCGGGCAGGCCTTCACCGGGCTCTCGCTGCAACCGGTGCCGGGCGGACCGGCCACGCGCATCCGGGCCGCGCTGCCCGCGGGCGCCGCGATCACGAACGTCTCGTGGTCGGCCGACGGCGCGACCATCGCCTTCTCGGTCGCCACCGACGACGCCATCACCCTCTGGGTGGCCGACGTCGCGACCGCCGAGGCGCGGCAGGTGACGCCGCGCCCGCTCAACGCGGTGCTCGGGGCCCCGTGCACCTGGGTCGCGGTGCGCCGGCTCGCGTGCACCTTCGTCCCCGAGGGGCGCGGCGCCGCGCCGGTCGCGCCGGCGGTACCCGACGGGCCGATCACGCAGGAGGCGCTGAGCGGCTCCGCCGATCGCGCCGCGACGTTCCAGGACCTCCTCAAGAGCCCCTTCGACGAACGGGTCTTCGAGCACTTCGCCACCAGCCAGGTCGGCCTCGTCTCGCTCGACGGCACCGTGGTCCCGCTCGGGGGCCCCGCGATCCGCGCCGGCGTCGAGCCCTCGCCGGATGGGCGCTTCCTGCTGGTGAGCACGATCCGGCGGCCGTTCTCGTTCACCGTGCCGCTCGCCTACTTCCCGACGCGCACCGAGGTGTGGGACCTCGCCGGCGCGGTGGTGCGGACGGTCGTGGACCGCCCCCTCACCGAGCGCGTCCCGTGGGGCGGTGACGGCGCGCTCCCCGGCCCGCGGGGGGTGCAGTGGCGCCGCGACGCCGATGCCACGCTCGCGTGGATCGAGGCGCTCGACGGCGGCGACGGCGCCGCGAAGGCCGACAAGCGCGACCGCGTCGTCATGCTCGACGCCCCATTCACCGGGACGCCGCGCACGCTCGTCGAGACCGCGTGGCGCGCCCGCGGCATCACGTGGGGCACGCGCACCCTCGCGATCGCACGCGAAGGGGTGAGCAAGACCCGCCGCGCCCGCACGTGGATCGTGGATCCCTCCGGCGCCGCCGCGCCGCGCCTGCTGTGGGAGCGCTCGAGCGAGGACCGCTACGGCGATCCCGGCGAGTTCCTCGTCGCGCGCGATGCCCGCGGCCAGTCGCGCCTGCTCCTGACCCCCGATGCGGCGTTCGCCTTTGTCGCCGGTGACGGGGCGAGCCCCGAGGGTGACCGCCCCTTCGTGGACCGCCTCGAGGTCGCCACCGGGAAGACCCTGCGCCTCTTCCGCAGCGCGGCCCCGTACTACAGC